>JAAUXT010111610.1_pt1 | contig 18364 bp, 17 predicted proteins | sample 7278171 | NCBI WGS metagenome assembly JAAUXT01 (sample SAMN14350112, study PRJNA611818) | marine sediment metagenome | isolation source: surface marine sediment (1.8m) | place: French Polynesia: Moorea | collected 2018-08
CATTGAGTTTCTTCTGACATCAGGAATTGATTTCACATGGTTGCCGAAGCAAAATGACCAGACCAGTCCAAACATTGGCAAGTATGAAAGAGCAACCGGGCATTTCGGACCAGTACGCAGTTTCGCTGAGCTGCAGGGTGCAAGAGCAGATTCTATTTGGCAGTGAAAAAAGTTGACGATGTCACAACTTTTGTGCTGTGACAGTGACGTAAAAATTCTTTGGTTGCGTAGATTATCTTCGACAAGGTTCAGACAGGCTGACTCCGTGTCGTTCCTGAAGAGATGTCAAATACTCGTACATTCTGCAGTCTGATGGATGCCTGCGTGACTGAAACACGGCGCAAGTGAAAAGTCGACACAATCGAGCTTGTTTCACATGTCGCTCAATCAAAAAATATATTTCAGATAAGTTTCAATCAAGGAACCAGTGCAGTGACCTGTTTCAGTAATGGCACTCGTGGAACAAGAAACTTGTACGAAAACAGTACGTACCCGCTATCACGCAGAACCTCCGAAAAAGATTTCTTCTGTTGTCATCAAACCAGTTGAAGAATACCACAGCAAAAACTGTCATCGAAAAATTTCTGCGATTTGACGAGTTCGGATTTTTTGTCGCGAGTCCGAAGTCGGACATCTATATAACCGCAGTTTGATTGTTGAAGTCACAATTCAACGGAATCCTGGGCAAGCAATGCAGAACCATCCAACAAAAGTCATGTGCACATGCAGAATTGTTCAACGATTCTGTCGACACTTGAATGGTTCTCTTCAAAATGACCAGCACACAAACAAAACATACAGTCTTTTGACTTCAGCTGAGGACACTGCTGCGTGATCCGATGAGCAAAGTTCACAAAAACACAATGCATTCGGTGAGCTGATGTGACACAATGTCAAATCAACAACAAAGGAGAAGCGATACACGCAGACAACGTGCAGTGACCTCTCGGTACCTATTTCCACTTGCAGACGGGGTCCTTGTATCCAAGGCATTGGATAATATCAGAAAGCTGTTTTCGCATAGTGACTCCCACAGACCCAGGGAGTACTCCGTGGCACAGCCCATACTGGCCACAGACATTTTTCATTGACCCGCTGTGCCGTGAACTTTAAGATACGACTTTTCAAGTTCTATTTTCTTCGTTGACGGAAGGCCACCGTGTGTGCAGGGTCGGATGGGACAGGGATCGCGCACCCGGTAGAGTGTGAGAAGCGACACTCACGCACTGGCGTACGAGATTTGTTTGTGCGCTGTACGAAATGTTCTTGCATGACTCGAGCGTCATGTCGACTTTGCACCTATTTTAGGTGCAAAGTTGACATGACTCGAGTGTTATGCAAGAACATTAAGTAGATTTGCGCACAAATAAATCGAGCGACTTGTGCGTGAGTGGAGCAGCCTCACGCGATATTCCGGGTGCGCGCTGCCATTTCTGCTCACAGATGCTTGGATTGATTCAGACGTTATTCGTGTTGACTTGTAGTTATGGTTTTGACGTAAGAAATGAAGATTCTGCAATGAGAAAAGGAAAATTTAGTTTTCTGCACCTGTTTGTTTGTGGTGTTGGCAGCCATGACACATTTTTCGGGACAGGTGAATTCTGTTGACGAAGACAGCAGCAGAACTTTGTCCGATGGAGATTCTGATAGTGACAACGACATGACAAATTTGTCTGTGTTTAATCAGACTTTCTCAGAATGGGAATTCAGGTGAGTTTGTTTTGAATTTATTTTACTTTTGTCGGATGACACCTGCCCCAAAACAGTCCGCAGTCTCATTCTGACATTTTTGAGCCTCGTTGTGAAAAGTGGTGCGGCGATCGTCAGTCAAAATTCCTGGATGTTGAAGGGTCGAAATATGCACCATGTTGGTTTTTAGAAAAAAGAAAGTTTGATTTCCAACAATTAACGTGTTTCAAGGCCAGAATGGACATCAACTCAGACGCTGAATGAGACTGCGAGCGACGAAGCATCTTTCTGCATTTCCCAGAAGAGTTCGTCATGTGTTTGCCGATCCTAGAAGAGTTCGTCGGGAGAAACGACTGGGTCGATCGATGTTGTCAACTTCACGCCCGACCACCCGAACCCTTTGCTTGTTGACTATGAAAGCAGTGATGATTCCAGAGGTGACCAGGACTCTCCCTCAAGTGACGCTGAAGGTGCTGTTTTTGATTTTGGACCCAATTTTGGTGGTGAAGTGTCGCAACCAGTTGAGCCGAAACCGGACGAGACGAAACGAGATGAGATGAAACCAGACATGGAGAAGAAAGAATTTCGATTCAAGAAGCCTACTGAAGAAAATGCACTGGAAGAACTGTCCAGAAAAACGTTCTCTGCCAACACTGACCGTAAAATTGACTGGGCAGTTGGTTTGTTCAAAGCGTGGAGACAGCACCGTCTCAAAACGGATGTGGTCGAGGTTTTTCAAATTGGTTGGTGCAACTTAGATGTGGATGACTTGAATGTGGAACATCTCAGTTTTTGTTTGTGCTGCTTTGTGAACGAGGTGAGGCGCCAGGATGGGAAAGAATTTCCCGGTAAGTCGCTGTATGAGTTGGTCGTTTTGATTCAGTTCTATTTGGAACGCAAAGGTGTCTTTTGGAAGTTGATCGACGGGCCTGAGTTTAAGCGTGTGAAATTCACACTTGATAATCTCATGAAAAAAAGAGCATCCGAGCCTGGCTTTGAAAGACAAGGGGCTGAGGCAATTCCTGTTGAAAGTGAGGACAAAATGTGGAAAAACGGAATTTTGGGGGAGGAGAATCCTATTCAGTTGCATCACACTGTAATGTATTTGTTGGGACTTGGTTTCGCTTTGCAAGGAGGAGAGGAACATCGAAATTTGTGTGCCCCTGGGTTTGATCCTCAGATTACTGTTCAGAAGGGGAAGGGATGAAAATTTCTGTTGTATCAGGAGGATAGAAAAAGCAAGACAAACCAGGGTGGGATCACACACAGAAAGTACCAGCCTCGGACTGCTCGAATCTATGAAAATCTTGAAAATTCAGACAGATGTCCTGTCCATTTGTTTGAGAAGTATACAAGCTTGTTGCCTGCTGGTAAGACCAATGCTTTTTACAAGAAAGAGATTTGTGACCGGAAAAGAAGCCCAAAACAATGGTATGTCGATAAGCCTATTGGCATCAATAGTCTGCATCCAGTTGTGAAGTCTCTTTGTTCCAAGGTTGGGCTGAGTGGAAAATTCACAAACCATTCTTTCAGAGTCAGTGCAGTGATGAGGTTGTACCAAAAGGGCATGGACGAGCAAACGATCAAGCAGTTTACTGGTCACAAATCCGATTCTGTGCATTTTTACAAGAGAAGCTGTGACAAAATTCTTGAAAATGTGAGCGATGTGGTGATAACATCAAATTCATGTTCTCCAAGTGCAACTGTGTTGAAACCTCCGTCTGAAGAGTTTGACATAGATAAGTATGAAATTCCTGAAGTTAAGCCGCCCGCAAAGGTTTTGGACAATTCTCTGTTTGTTAAAAACCCAGCACACAAAAGGCCATGTGAATTTTCGAAGTCTGAGTGTGACGAAAAATGCAAAGTTTTGCAGCGAATTGACAAAGAAACTGCCAAAAGGAAGCTTAAGAGTCTGAACATCAAACTCAAATTTTGAGGAGATTTTTCTGTGTTGAACAGACTTGTTTTGCAGGGATTTTTGTGCGTTTGAGAGAATTTTTTGTTTTGTTTGATCTGAGCGGAAATATTGTGTTGAATGGATAGTTCTTTTTGTTGGCCAAATGCCTTGTAAATATGTTGATTTTGACTGTCTTTGGCTCAGAAAAAGTGGCTGTCCAATAGAGGCAGCTAAATAAATTGTGAAACAGGTTACAACCTTTTTTTCCGTCAAACATGACCAAAATTTCCAGTGTGAGAAGCACCACTCTCACACTGGTTGAGAAAACTTGAAAAAGAGCCTTAAAAATCCGAATCGAGACAAGTGCGTGGTAGAATGGTTGTTCCTCAACCCTCCTCCAAACATCAGAGTGCAAATCTCATCGTGGAGAGAGAACAAGTCTCCATGGTCCTGATGTGTTCTTGACCATCGGGAATTTTCGGTGAGACGAAAGAAAAAAAGAACCTTGTCCCAAACAAAAGAAATGCTGACTTTTCAAATGATTCTAATCTTGTCCAATTTGAACAGTCCGAACTTGCACTTGATCGAATCTTTAATTTTAAAAAAAAATTGACTGAGGGCAACTTCGGAGTGAGTGCACGACGAGTGGGTTCACGAGTCACTTTCAGAGCTCTCAAGTCAAATGACGTGGAATCACACGTACGACAGCGTGATCAACAATCATGTATTCATGCAGATGAAATGCACGCAATAAGACACCGAATGGCATGCACGCACGGCACGCACGGCACGCACGTCACTCTGTGGTTTCATATGCACACCAAGCGTGGAAAGCAAAAGGAAACAAAATCTGTGCAAATCACTGACGTGTTACTGAAAACGTTGTCCCCTTCATCATGTCTCAGCTTGCACTGGTACTCACCATGTTGTCTATCCCAGAATCAGCAGACACGGAGTTCATCAACTGTGCGATGTCTCCACGGGCCGAGGGCGCGGCAGCTTCCACTTCCTGCGAGTCTGCACTGTCGTGCAGGCTTTTATCTTGCGACCTTTCGAACAGGCTTCTTCTCAGGCTGACCGACCTCCGGAACAACTGTCTCTTTTTCTGCAAAATATCACTTGATTCCCTGTCGTCTCCAGAACATTCACTCACCACATTGTGAGAGTCACTGGAATCCACAGGGATGCCAACGTATCCTGACAGTTTTGGGTAGACAGTCTCTGTGTATTTGATGCAACATTTCCCACTGTGTTTTGGGTCAGTGCTGTTTATCCGTTTGTTCTCTGTGTCTTGCTGGGGTTTCTTCGTCTCGAGGCGATCACTGGCGTCGGGATCAGGGCAGCTTTTGGCAGGGCTTTCCACAGCATCTCCAGAGGTTCCACACTGTGGATTCAGTCCAGCCGGTAGCCCTTTATCACCACGTGAAAGTTTATCTTTATTTTTGGAAAGATTTACACCCGCACTATCAGTCTCCTTCAAACCACTGATGAACTGTGAGGTGTTCTTCACTTTGTTGTGCCTGGTGAGGTATCCAACTCCTATGTCACCACATCCACACACACTCTCCACACTAACACTGCTGCTTCTCCCATTTAGAAGATCTTCAGTCCTTTTCTGCTCAATTCCGTGGGTTTCCTCATCTGTTGTTGTGGCGACAGGTCTGTTTGCATCTTCAAGCGGAGGCTTTTCTGAGTCCTCATCAAAGCTGAGCTCCATTTCTGGTGCTCTTCCTTTGGCCTTGAACCACTTCCTCAGGAAGGTTCGTCTTGATAAGGATCGTTGAGGCATTTTCTGCACTGATCAGCTGATTTAAATCCCGAGACTTGAAATGTTTTACGGCGGTCCTCATGTACCGGTATGTCTGAGTGCGCCCACTACAACTTTGTCATTCAGAAGTTTCACCCACGTCAATTTGACGTGAAAACTGCTGGGTCAGCATGATGCACTGTGAAAAATGTGAGTATGGTGACGATTTTTCGAGTGCACTCCTCAAACAAACTGTTGTCAAGCAACGATGTTGGGAACAATCTCGTCTTTGCAGTGCACTCACTGTGGTCTTCAGAATCAAGTGGTTGGCAAACACACCCGACATTCAATTTCAGCTGCATAAATACATCCGCACCAATGCAAAAACAGATCTTGCATGATTCGTTTCCAACCAAGATGCTGCGCAGTAAAACTTGCAAGTTTTCAAAGAATGACCACCTGACAAACACTGTAGAATCCCCAGCTTCAGCTTAAGATTGCACGGTGGATCTGATGCAACAAACACCAGAATGCTTATATTTGTGCACAAATCCGTCAGCCACCATTGCTCGTCGCGTTTTCGTAAAGTCCAAATAGCATTCTTCGTTTATCGACTTTTGTTTGACGAAATGTCCTTTGCAACTTCGGTTTGAAGCTCCGTATCTGCACTTCAAGTGTAACTCGAGGTTCAGTTGAGATAACGAACGGTCTTTTCGTAGATTCCTTTTGCAAAATGAAGTTCAGGCTGAAAAATGACATCCATTTCTGTTCTTGCTTTGCACACAGATTCCGGACGTCGAAGGACGGTCCACATGCATTTCATAGCAAGGAGGTCTTCACAGCTTTTCCATGTGGCAATCGACCGTCAGTTTGTCCGTATTACTGCGGCACTCGTAAGATTTTTCTTCCAACTTGAAAGTCTACACTGTCGTGCACACTGTGATCGGAAGGACTCACGTTTTCGTCGGGCTCGTCTCTGCTGAGACCGAAATGTTGACATTTCTCCAAAGTTTGTTGACTTGCAAACAAGTAAAAGCAAATGAAGTAAATGTTCACTTTACGACAGTGATTCAGTGTCAACGAGATCCGCGGTGTTTCTCTGCCCATCAGGTTCGATGGCACCTTCAGATGGAGACGACCCCCACACCCGTCCCGGAGTGGAATCTCTTCACACACGTCGTCCTCTGTTGTGGTGGTGGTGAGGCGCTTTTTTCAACTTTGGTTCTGGAGCAAGCCAAATTCAATATCGACGGCACCCACTTGATCCCATTCTTTCAAATGTTCCTTTCGGGCAACGTGTGTGTAGAGCGAACATCTCACAAATACCGGTACGTTCGTAAAGCACAAAATTCTGTGTTCATATTTCAATATAAAATATCTCTTTTTATGACAGTAATTTGTACACACGATTTCCTGGGATGAAAACATCAACGTTCGAACTTCTGACGGGGACATGCCGAGTAGCACAACTCGTGTTGTTTGGGAACGGTTTTTGACCTGTTGCGAACTACGATAATGTGAAAACAGCACAATTGAAACGGTTCACTCAGCTTGACACAAAATAAGCCGCACACAAGGTTATGCTGGACGACACATCAGTGTGGCTCGGCAACAAAACAAAACAAGTCGTGCACTGAAATTGTTGACTGCGCTACAGTTTCTTCAGCTGTTGTACACTTCCGCTGGTCTGGGAAGGCAGAGATTCCTTCTTGGTGAAAAGCACCAAGAAAAATGGTCGCAAAATAAATTCAAAAGTCCCGGTTGCTTCTTGCGCCCCCCCCCCCAACCCCCAACAAAAAAATCTGATGAGGCACAACTAAGTTTCAGTCCAGGGAAAGGAAATGCAAATGACTGAATAACTTGACATCCGAAAACACGCAAGACTTCAAAAGTATCGCTTGCAAAACGCCTGTCAAAATTTTTAAAGTTCTCATTGTCATGCAAACAAAATCGGGCTCTCACAAAATCGTACGCTCACACGAGAATGCGGATTTCATTTCAAAGTTTGGTGTTTGTGATTCCTGGTCATCTTGGAAACATTAACGCGGACCAAATGGGAGGTTCGGTCAAAGAAAAGTTTTTTCTGAAGACAGTGGGACTACGAACCAGTTCGTCGGTGGCAAATGCACTACAAACGACGATACAGTTTTGCTCAAATTCTTGCTGTCTGCAATGGTGCTGAACCTATTTCTTAGTGCACTATTTACAGGATCAATTTACACCTGACAGCATGAAACAGTTCCTTTCTTTCGTATCGAGATTCGAACAAACAGACTTTAGCACCCTGTTCCGTTTCACAGACAAAACTCGACCAGTGAAGTGTTCGGCTGTAAAAGTGGTTGACGCGGCAGTTTGAAATGGACATAATTCTACCACTGGACTACAGGCAAGTTATCGACAGTTATTGAAGCACGTCCGATGCTGTGGAAATCTCAGAACCGTGCGTGAGAATTCGGAGTACGTATAGCAGAAATAAATATCTCGAAGTAAATATCTTTTGTTATTGAAAAGACAACAATGATTGACAAACAAGAACACACGTATTGAGACCCGCGATCGCCAGGAGCTGCCAGCGTAGGAGGAAACTTTTCAAACATTTTTTATTCCTGATGGGATCCCCTTCTCCTTTTTGAAATAATCTGGACAAGAACACCTTTTCCAAGGGGGTGCGGTTGGTGGGTGGCTTCAAGCTTGAATTTTCCAACAGCAGTGCCCTCCCCCCAATAAATAAGATACACTTCCGGACGGTACTGTAACGACTGTTCTCGACACGCAATTGCTCAGATCGCGGATCTACAAACCCGACATTTGCACCAGAACATCACCGACGCTTTCGTCTGGATGGACATTTCTCTGAATGTTTCAGATTGACGAACTAAAAGCCGAAACACGTTGTCAGTGCCGTCTGCTGGCGAACATGAAAAATTAATGTTGGTCGTTTGTTTCGACCTGTTGTCTTTGCGGCACAATTTCTTTCTGCTTTTTGCTTCTGTGAAAGGGCTTGCGAAAGGCGAAGCCTCTATTTGAATACAAATTTTTTGCTGATCAAAACTCGCAGACTTGATAATCTTGGTTATTCATGAACAATGAGGATTTTGTTGAAAATTTCATCACTGAATGACATTCCTTCACGTTCCTCCACGCCCTCCCCATCCCCGCAAAATGTTGTTTCCGAACGAGTGGGCCTCATTCTGCACACTTGTCAGGTATACCGTATATACCTTTGTGCACAAAACAAGAATGCGTGCAAAAGGTTCCGATTGACACTCGTAACCAATGGGTGATAGACGCTGTGATGAACAGCAGAATCTGGAAGAATTCGGTTCCATTCTTTTCAGCTGCGATGCACGCTTCCAGGAGGTCGAAGTCGATTCACCGTCTTGACCAACCTTCCAATTGTTTGAACAGCACAAAAATGTTCGTGCAGTTCCTTACCTTGAGAACTGTCCATGGCAAAGCTGGACGTGGGGAAACGACGATTTCCGGACAGAAAATGAACTTGTGTCACAAAGACACACTTCTCCGGAGACTATCAGGTGGAAGAAGGGTGAAATGCACCAGCGTGGGATTCACGTGTCATCGTGCACCACGAAACTGACCAGGTCCTCCACTTTTTCAATGTCATCGTCTGTGCCACTGGGTCGCGGAAAGGAGCCTCCGCGAGGGGCGGAGGGCTTCGCCTCACTTCCGCCATGTTGTTGCGCCTGCGCAGCAGTGGCGCTTGTCCGATTGGCGTCGAGCTGTTGGCTGGCCGCGCTACCGGCCGGCGTGTCATGGTTGTTCCTCACAGTTTCGGGTTTGAATGCGACGGTTGAGGTGCTGCAGCTGCTATTTCCCGGCACTGTTCCACCAGCCGCCGCCCCGGCTGCTGCGGCCGCGAGTCCATTCAGTTCCTTCATCTTCCTGTCCGCAGCGTACTCAATCTTTTTCACTGGTGCCGAGGACTTGGCGGCCCACGACGGTTTCCCTCGATGTCGCCGTTTCGGTTTGTCCTCGTCACTCAAATGATAATCCTCATCCGAACTGTGATCATTGTCCTCGGTGGAGTCCTCCCCCAACACCCGCGTCGCCGGGTCCGGCTCACTGTCCCGCTTGGGAAAGGGTCGCGAGCCTCTGCGTCGCGCAATTGGAATGATTTTCTGTTTCTTGAAGCCTTTTTCCTTTTTGCCGCCGGAAGACGGTGACTTCTTCTTCTGCTCCTGCGTCTCGTCGTCGTCGTCGCTTTCGATGCGATTTCGCCGAGATTTGGACTGGTCGCGGGAAACAGCGTCGCTGTCGTCTGAGTTTCCTTCCTCTTCTTCTTCCTCTTCTGCAAAGAATAATTACCGTTTTGTATTGCAATTTTCGCTTTGTACTTGAGCACTGTTCCGCTGTTGGCATGCATCAGCCACGCGTGCAGCGAAATGACACGTGCAACAGTTCTGGCAGATGAAGCTCACTCCAGCTCCTGTGTCCTTCACTGACCTGTCTCCTGCTGCTCGAGCTCCTCTTCCTCCGCCAGCTGCGCGTCGTCGTAGAATTCCTCGTCAGACGAGATGCGCTTCTTGCGTTTCTTCTTTTTCTTCTTTGCCTCGGGGTCGCTGTCCCCTTCCTCTTCAGACTCCTCTTCCAGGTAGCTCACCTGCAGCAACAAGACCCACGAGCCTAAAATTCTCCATGCGACAAACGACAACTCATTGACCTCTTGAAGGCATTGGGGAAAGTTCTCGCACTGACCTTTTTGCGTGCACAACGCCGCGTTTTCCTTCCGTAATCTTCCTCCTCTTCTTCTTCCCACTCGCTATCTTCCGAACAGACTGAAACAAACCACAGAGCTCACGTTTCCCTCGTCTCATCGAAAAATTTTCTGCGTGCTTTGACGGAACGAGCAGCAGTCCCAAAATGGGAGCATCAAGTGAATCAAAATGAGGTCATACCGAAGTCCTTGAGGCTGCTGTTCTTCGTGCGCCGCCTCTTGCTGCGCTTGCGGCTGCTGCCGCCGCGCCTACCACCGCTGCGGGAGCTGCGCGTCCTGCGGCCGCCGGAGCGCCGCGCCGCCGAGCGCCGCCGCGACCCGTAGTCGCTGTCCTCGAACTCCTCCGACTCGATCGACGCCTCCTCTTCCTCCTGGTAACTCGCGTCAGACGCAGAATCCCTGCGAGAGACAGGCAATGCCTTGCGCAGCTCTTTCTGACGACTTTGGAGCAATTGTCAGCACGGTAACCTCACCTCATGCAAACGTTCACGCACGCACAAACATAAACTCGTGTGCCTCAACAGACGCAAACCGAACCACCACCAAAAGGAAACTCCCCACCTCTCGACCCCAACATCAACACAGTTTGTCAGACAACATCGAACTCTTTCTTCTGCTGCGCGTCCTCCTAACCTGATGCGAATACTCACTCGGAAGCTTTGTACTCCTCGCTCTCGTCTTCTTCCTCCTCCTCGGCGTCCAGATCCGTCAGTTTGCGCGACTTCCTGCGGCGCGACACGGGCGGCGGGCGGCCGTCCGCGCCGAGCCCCTCCTCCTCCTCCTTCCGCAGCACCTCGTCCATCCCCTCGATGTTCGCGATGTCCTTCCCGCCCCCACGCTTCGGTTTGGGCTCTGCAGAATTCAACATCGCGCCTTACCAGTACATGTACACACGACGCAATCACTCAATTTTAAGAACACCCGAGAGGCACAGTAAAAGGACAGGGAGTTAGTTCACGACAGAGAGGCAAAATTCACATTTCAGGAAACCTGCTCCTAGCACCCCTTTTTGTCTGATATTTTTGCACTGCTGCGTTCTTCAAACCAAACTTTTGGGTGCCAGTTCCTGAACCTTTCGTCGGCGACTTTGGTAGCCTCCATGACGCAAGCGGACAAAAGGCACTGCGAGCATTGAGGTGTTTACTCAACCAAATTTGGTTTGGCTCAAGATTGAACGTCTGACGGTCAGCCCCTGGCAGACACCGATGTCGCCCCCAACCCTGTCCCGGATCCGCTTGAGATTGCACCACACTGCTCCACCGTGAGACCGGCCTCGCTCCCTGTCGACACTCACTGATGGGCGGCAGTCCGAGCGCCTCGCGCCGCAGCCGCTCCTCCTCGGCCGCGCGCTCCGCCGCGATCTCCTCCTCCGTCATTGGAACCTGCTCGTCCGCTATCGCGCTGTCGATGAGTGTGTCGAACTCTTCGAACTTGTAGCTGACGTTCGTCTGCCGCACACGCCGTGACCTGCGGAAAAACTTGACAACTGAATTTCCAACTGATTTTTTCCTCAGCGCAAATCAAAGAAGTGTCATTGCAAATGTCACTTGAAAATTTCACGCACCGTTTGACGAACTTTGACTTTCGTGATCCGACGTCCGACGAATCGGATCCAGTTTCGCTGCGCGTTTCGGAGTCGCTGCCGCTGCGCGAGTCGCCGTCGCTGCTCCTCGTCGCGTCGCTCGCGTCGTCCGTGTCCGAGTTGCGGCTGCGCGCGTCGCCGTCAGAACTGCTCAACTCCGATTCGCAGTACTGACCGCCCGATGCGCGACGCCGCTTCTTCTTCTCGCCTCCCTGTTTCTGCAAACGAGGAAAAGGTGAATTTATTTTGCCGTTTGAAGTGGTTGTTTTGCTGGGACCCGAGCCATCTCTCATTTTCGTCAATGGTGATGGGGATTGAGCTCTGTTTTGTTCTGAGATCCCAAAATGTACCCAGAATAGATTCTGAAGTTCATCGCATTTCCACAACCAGTGTTGAGCCGACGCCGAAGAAAACCTTTTGCTCGTTATGATGGCTGGTACGCAAAGTCTGAACCTTGTTTGGTTAGCATTGACAATGACTTTTTCATTTCACTGACCTCTCCCTTCTCGTCAAAGATGATGTTTCCGATGCTGATCCCGACGAACGCGAGGCGCTCGCGCCGCTTCTGCTCCAGCGTTTTGTTCTTGCAATTTCGATCGTACCCCTGAAGCTCCGTCTCGAGTGATGCGATCAGCGCAAGCTGTAACACAGCACACCACGTCAGATGACAGCGTAGACACACCGGCTATATTGCTGAGCAAGGAACCCACGGTAACCATTTCCCTACCATACTCACATGTTCACAAGGCGGACAATACCAGTCTCCGTCAGGGATGATCATGAGAGGAGGCCGCAGACACGCCGTGTGGTATCCCTTATCACAGGTGTCGCACAGCAATATCTACAAACAGGAGGGTCAGACACAACTGCCGTGTAACTGTCAAACACTGAAGACTGCGGGGAAGCCAAGTCACATCTTTCGTGTCACAAGAAAAGGCGGAAGCGCACTCACCCACTCCGGGTGGTCGAATTTCATGCACTTCTGGCAGGGTGTGTCGTTGTTGTCAGATTCGCTCTCTTCCTCCTGCTTCGACTTCGTCTCTGAACAAACAACAGAACCAGTCATTTCTCAATCACAATATTCCCATATGATTATTCTGGTCAACAGAGAACCAGGTTATTGAAATAAACGTTGGGTATGATGAGACACAAGGTAAATACACTCCACCGTGTTTTGGTTTTGCTGCTGCCGCACGCAACAGTTGCAACTGGACTGTACGTACTTTTGAGGTAGCGCTGGATGTTGCGGCCCTTCGGACGATACTCCTCCCCGTCGCTGTCCAGCTCCAACTCCGTCTCTGACGGACTCGACCAGTGAAGTGGCTCAGAATCTTCCTCCTGCAGGAACAATCATCACTGAGCACCACACAGTGTGCGCGCGGAGGCGCGACCTGATACAATTTAGTCCCATGCTCTTCAGCCCCACATTCTGCACGTGCTCTGGACAAGAACACAATTCGTGAACTGTTCAAACACTACAGTGTGTTCTCGGCCACGTTGAGCAATCAGAGCGTGTGAGAACAAAAACGCAACAGGAACACCTGCCAGTGTGAACACGCGTCATACCCAAACGGCCTTGGTACGAAATTCAACACGACCACCACTCAATAGAATGACCAAAACCACACCAATTCAGCACACCATGCCTGGGTAAGAATTTTCACCAAACAGGAACTGCTCCTCCTTGATTCAAAACTCTCGGCTGATTGAACTCGTTCTCACTTGGTGCAGCAGGTCGAGGTCGTCCTCCTCTTCCGTCTCTTCGTCGCTTGACGAGTTGGAGCCGCCACGCCGCCGCTGTCGCCCGTTCTTGTTGCCCGGCACGAACTCCAGATCAGAGTCTCGCCGCTGTCGTCGCTTCTGTTCACAAATAGACCCAGCCCGATTTCAGTCGCAATCGGGTCGACCTTAGCGTGCTGTCCTTGGAGGTGTTCCGTTAGTAATGATCGGAACAAGCTTGGCTTTCACCACCTTGTTCTTCCGTCTGCGGCGCGAACGCCTCCCACTGATCGAACCCTCTCACCTTTTTCTCCTTCTTGGCCTTGAGACGGCGTCGCTCTTCGCGCGCTTGGCGCTTTGCGTCGCGCTCCTCCTGACGCCGCCGCCGCTCCTCCGCCTCCTGCTCCGCCTTCTTACTCTTCCTGGAAACAATATTCTCCTTTTCAGTCACAACACATTTCAGGACGTGAACGATGACATCGTGTTTGCTCCCATGACACGATGGGCAAGGCCGTGTTACCAACCCGTGAATGTGAGAGGCGTGTGTTACTGACCTCGAGTTGGAATGGTGCTCCACCGTGTAGAGCTGCGGCCCGAGTCCTTTGGTGGCGCGGGACGAGCGGCGCAGCGCCGGAGGCGGAACCTCGGGGTCCGCCTCGACGCTCCCACCCCGGCCCTTTTTCTTCGTCGGAGGCTGCACACAAAAGGGCAATTCCAATGTAACGGGCAGTTCAGAAACTCAGTCATTCTCATCTCGGACTTGTGTTCTTCCGAATTCAGTTCAAGACAGTTCTTGAGTCTCACAAATCCGAAGGTAGATCCAAAGCAGTTGACACCCCAAGCGTACCGACACGTTCGGAATATCAAAGAGGAAAAAGTCACAAAGAACATGTCCTGCTCTGCGAAACTCAGACGCATGCGCACCTGGTTTTCGTCGGCTCGTTTCTTCGCTCGACCTCGTCCCCGCCCTTTGCCAACGGGTTTGCTGTCCGCGTCACTCTCGACCGACTCGCCTCCCTGCAACAAAGTAACATCTTCCAAGTTCTCTTTTTTTTTTTGGGGGGGGGGGGGGGGCGGTTAGAAATTCGGATTGTGAACAGAATTCGGCCATGTCGCGTCCCGTTGTTCCCTTCAGATCGACCCCCTGGTTTCATGTGAACCACGACTCACCTTCCTGCGTTTGCCGCGCCCGACGCCGGGTTTCCTCCCCGGACGCCCCCGCACGGCGCTGCCCCGCTCCTCCTCCTCTTCCGCCCCACTCGCCGCCTTCTCCTCGTCGCCTCCTGCAGCCTCTTCTTTCGGTTCAATCTTCCTCTGCAAAGGCAAAACCCACATTTTGGAGACAAATCCTCCACGCCATGATACCTCGCGAAGCGGCAGCCGCTAGAAAACTCACCCTGGCTTTGGCCACTTTCCGCTTGGTTGTCTCCGGGGCCGGTTCGTCCTCTGAAGATTCCTCATCCGCGTTTTGCTTGGGAGATTTTTTCGTCAGTGTTTTTCCTCGTATTTTCTTGGCGGGGGGTTCGTCTGAATCCGCTGCGCCGTCTGAGTTGGCGTCCGTTTCCGATGATGTCACGGGGGATTGAGATTGTGAATGTGTTTCCTCCTCGTTTTCCCCTGCATTTTCGTCCTGAAACAATACAGCACATATTCATTGTGGAAAAAGTTCACGGAAACGTATTTAGTTGGTTCCTCGTCGTCATCAACCAGCGCACGACACTTTTTCTCTTTCTGAAGATTCTCCGTTTCAACTGGCGCTCTCGAGTTCGTTCAGCCAGAACAGAACCAGAAGAAACAACACATACCCTCTTTCTTCTTCTTCTTTGTTTCCAGCACCCACCTCTTTGCGGCCCTTTTTCCGCTCTTCGGGCTGGGTATCCGCCTCCTCGCCCTCGTCCTCCTCCGAGCCCGGCCCGTCCGGGTGACCGCGCTTCCTCTTGCTGATCTCCTCCGCCAACACGCTCTTGCTCTCCGCCGTCCGCCCCTTCTTCGGGTGTTCCTCCTCGCCCTCGGACTCTGTTGAAGGAGGAACACAATGAAATTGAGTCTGTCCCTGGTAGGCGGGAGAACACCTAAAATGTTCCACAACACCTTTGCTTACGTGTGCAGCCACGAAAAACAAGGATGAATCAGAACAGCGTCACACGAGACAGTGCGTTAGAGGCGGCCCGGTTTGAACATATTCTCTGCTTTGATGACATGTGACCACCTCTCAAGTTCCAGGATGGCTGGTTCCACTGAATACGTCTCTGAAGTGAGGTTGACAGGCCCCCGGTGCTGCTGGCCGTCACCATCGATTGACCTGAAATTGAACCGACGCAACGCACCTTCAGATTGTTGCGGTGTGTCCTTCTGGTCCAACTCCTCTTTCGCTGGTCGACCTCGTTTTCGCTTTTGTGGACTTTTCTCTTTCTCATCCTTTTTGTCAGGCTTCTGTGCTTCCTCATTCTGTGTTTCTCTCTTGGTTTCGTCGGCAACCTCCGCCTTTTCTGGAGCTTGTTCGTTTTTCTCCTTGTCCTCAGATTCTGTTTCCTCCTTTTCCTTTTCAGCAGTCTTCTCAAGTGTGTCTGAAGATTTGTCTTTGATGTCGGATGTGCCTTGCGTGCTCTCTGAGGATTCTTCGCCACCTTTGTCTTGTGTGCTCTTTGTCGATTCTTCGCCCCCTTTTTCTTGCGATTGGGCGTCATCGACATTTTGCCCCACTTTCTTTGATTCTGTGTCCGCCTCTGCTTTGTCGTCCGTTTCGTCATCCTTACCAGGTGCTGTTTCACCTTCACTATTCTTTGGTTCTGCATCTTTGGATTTGTCACTGCTAACCGCTGTCTGTTCTTCGGATGAAGCAAACTGTTTCACACCTTTGTCCCTTTCCTCACCAACCGCTTCAGTACTGTTCCTCTCAACTGCAGCACCTTCGTCATTGGATTCAGCCTCGTTTTGACTCGTACCTTTCTCGACTTCCTCAGACTTTTCCCCAGCCTCTGGTCCTTCCTGTCTCTCTTCGTCCTTGATTTCAGCCACATCACCCTTAATGTCAGTGTCCTGTCTGCCAGATGCAACGTCATTTTCCTTGTCCTTTGGGTCATCTTTACTTTCAGGTTGGGCAGGTTTCCCACTTTCATCCTCTTGAATATCGCACCCGTCGTTCTTGTCGTCAAGTTCCTCTACTTTTTGAGGTCTTCCCTCATCATCTTCGATCTTGACTTTGACGCTGAAATGTGCATCCCCTTCCTGTGCTGCTGTCTCCGATGCTACAATCACCAAAGAGTGAAACTCACCAAGATGAAAGGACAAAAGAAGAATGTCAACAGTGTTTGAACGCTCTGGAGATGTTCTGTGGTGTTCACACTAGTTTTATTGCCCTAGTTTTTGACAGGAAAGCTCTGGCTGCTGTTGCGCGAATCTTACACAGTTCACCGCAAGCAGGTGCAGGTATTTTGAGTTCACACAATTTCATGGTTCCACGTTTTTGAAAGTGGAGACCAGCATTTTTCCTCTGGTGGGCGGGTTCAGAAATGAATGAACAGAAATCTCCAGGCGACATCAGAGGTGAAACGTGAACACATTTTTGGTCCTAACGAATCAACGTTCAAAGAACATCAACCCAACAGGAACAACTGGTCACCAAACAGCAGACACCTTGACGTCACGCACCTTGTGTCTTGTCGGGGGGATCCTTGGTTCCAACACCCGCTGCATCCTCATCGGCCAGTTCTGTCACTTCTGTTTTCACGACCTCACTCGACTTGAAAGAAAAACATCACTTTCTCATGAAAGGCGGATCCAGAATTTGGTTGAGTGGGAGGCCCTATCCTGAGATAACTGAACTACGAAATAGAATTGAACCCAGAAGCATCTCCCTGAGCACAACTTCCCAAGTCCTTCAGATGACCGGAGGGAGGGAGGGGTCACATGTCATTTCTGTGGATGTCACCTGACACCACATTCTGCATGTTGACATGTCATGTCCGGTGACAGCCAAACTTCAAATGCCACGCTGCTGAGGGGTGGGGGTGGGGGGTGGGGGGTACACTTTCAAATGTCATAAGAAAGAGCGAAACAACTGCAGCTCCGCTGAGTGTGACAAAGAACACTCGTTCAGAAAAGCTGGACATTTAAAAAAATATACAATCTTGTTTGAACTACCTCAGCAGTATCTCCAGCCAGTTCCTGTTTGATACATGGCTTGATTTCGCCTTTGAAATCCTTCTGTGAAATTTCGGTCTTTACATCGACTCTTTCGCCAGATCCCTCTGAAACCGTAAAGAAAACACCGTGATTTTTCAACCAAATTGTCCAGGGACACACACGACCGGCACGCCAAAAATGATTCCCCCATTTTGTTCACGTCTTGCAGCAATATCACGCCGAATGAAAAGAAACACTCACCAGTGTAGACAGAGTCTTGTGAATTTTCACTGTCTTCCTCCTTTTTCACAAGGTTGCCAGAATCGCGCAGGTCCTCAATCAATTTGGCCAGTTCGTCTCGACTCCTGCAACAAGGCATATTTCACTTCTCGTTCTGTTGAACTGAATATTCAGACTCAAATCCCAGAGAGTATTGGGTGGTGTCAGTGTTGGAGGGAGTCCCATGAAACGTAAGTTCTTCCTTGCCTTCCAAATTCGAAATTGGCGCCGACGCCTCAGCAACTCCGCGCGTGAAAAAAATTGATTCGAACTATCCTGCTGCAGCCTCATTTGCATAATAGCCGTTGTTCCACATGACATCTCCGATACATCTCTCAAATATTGCATTATTCATACCCTCCAAGAAGAATCCGAACCAAAGTTGAAATTTGTCAAGAAATAAAAAAAGTCAAAATTACTTTTGTGATTCTGAAAAAATAAAACATGATTGATCTACAAACAAACATCACCAAGTTAGTTCTAGTGACTTTGCCAAACTACCATAAAAAGGAATTAGTGATCTGTCGAAAAAAATTTCCAACTTTTCACAACCCATCAGATCAGCAAAATCCATTTTTCAGCCCATTTGAG
>JAAUXT010008955.1_pt1 | contig 18361 bp, 19 predicted proteins | sample 7278171 | NCBI WGS metagenome assembly JAAUXT01 (sample SAMN14350112, study PRJNA611818) | marine sediment metagenome | isolation source: surface marine sediment (1.8m) | place: French Polynesia: Moorea | collected 2018-08
ATACAGCCATACCCAAATTTCACCATGTCAGCCATATTGGTTTTTTGCCCGTAAAAATACGTAAAAGCAAAAATTTGTTCTTTTGACACTTTGTGCATCAACTACAGCCCGAAAGTGAATGAAAAAACCAAACATGACCAAAATCGAACGAATAGAACACTTTCAAAACTCGTGTTCACAGATTTTGCATCTTTATGCCTATAGGTGATTTTAACCATCACCATACATTATACAATGTATGCTTCAGGGTTCAAATCACCTAAAAACATCGTGTAGAGAACAACAAACGGCTACGTCCACCAACTGTTCTCTCGAGGCTGGCGATGCTTTGTTTGCGCACCCGAGTCACCTGTCTCGCTTTGTACATACAGGTTTGCAAGCGGAGTTTACCCCTGTTTACTCGGGTCCGTATTCAACCCTCGTCCTCACGATCTGCCCTCATCACTTCTCCTTTCCCTGATGTCTTCACCCGAAACGGGCTGAGGCTTTTCGTAACCCGCCCCATGCAAACCAAAAACACCCTGAACAGTTGATTAACAGGGAAAACGGACACGTTGATTGGGGCACACGGAACAAACACGACGGAACCATGGAATTACACATTGAAGGAGTAAATTGTCACTTCAGTTTTGCAGTATTAGTGGCTATTATCTTGGTAAGTGACACAAACATTTGGTCTTTCAGCAAACCTGAAGTAGGGGTGCGTGAGTGATATTAATCCCTCGGAATAACCACGTTGAACTCATTGGACGGGGCAGAAATTGGACAACACAAAATTCATGGTTGCTGACAAGTCGTTCTTTACATTTCAGGTATTTCGTGGCCCTGTTGTTAATGGTAAGAACCACACTACTTTGGTCTGAAATTTTCCATAATTTGGCACAGGGTGGTTCTTTTGTGGACACTGTCAACCAAAACAGCAGAGGAAGAGCCCCTTCTGCGCCGTGTTTGCAGGTCAATGCTCGCTGAACGCGGTGAAGGTGGAGAGTGTGTCCGTGCTGACGGACAGTCGCTACATGTGGTGGACCCAGACGGACTCGGGTCCTCAGGAGGTGGTGCAGGTCTTCAGCGACTCCAACACCTGCCAGCGATACGTTCGCTTCGGCAGCAGCATCTCGTCTCCCAGCGGCTACCCGCTCAAGTCCGGTCAGTTCTCTCGATCGCAACTTTGAGCACCTGGAACGTTTTCGGGTTGCTTTTGTGCGTGCACGACGGTGTGTTTATCGATGCCGGTCGCTTTCACAGACCCGTGCGAGACGTGCGTGAACTCGATCCCGCTGAGCTCAAATCGAGGCGTGCGTTACGTCGGGGAGCGCCCGTCCTTCTCCGACCCGTCCAAAAAACTCATCTACTGCAACGAGCTCTACCGCTCCGATCTGGGCAACGTCGTCATCCAGCGCGAGGAGCTCAAGGAGGAAAACTTCCCTGGATCAGGTCTGTACAGCAGGTCCTCCGAAAGCAACGTCGATTCTGGTTGGTAAAGTCGATCTGGTGTCGCTGTGAGACGCAGAATGATGCAGCCAGGACGAGCGCGTGGTGGGTTTTTGCGAATGATCTTTGCAATGTTGCCAGGCGATTGGTTGTTTGTCACCACGCGACCGCAAAAATCCTGTTTTTTCAGTGAGTCCAAGCCAATGCAGCATCGAGCATGGAGCAGGGAGGTGGCTCATTAGGAACACGCCAGGTCTGCACAGATGACCGTACGCTTTCGATTTTTGCTTCATCTTTGCAACGGACGGCACTTGATAAGACACGACGTTGTCCTTTTCATGCAGGTGACTTGTCATTGACCCAGACGGCTCGATGTCCCTTCACGACCGGTTCCTACCGTATGCAGTACGGCTACAACGGGAACATGCGCTGCCTCGGAGGAACCAACCAGATCGCGACGCTGCGCGTTGACGGCAGCTCGATGACGCTGGACGCGAGCGCGTGCGAGGACTACGTCACCGACCGGCTCGGCTTCGGATACTCCACCACCGACGCCACCAAGGACTACAGTGAGTAGCCCAAGGTCACAGTAGTGCTGGCGACCCTCGTTTTATGTGTTTGGTTTTGGTGGGCAGGACCTGACATTGACAACCGCCAATTTCGATCTTGTCTGATGTGCAGCTCCCCCTTTGGGACAAAGTCACTTCACTCGCAATATCTCGTCAGAGCTTCGACGCTACGAAAGCTCAGCAGAAAAGCCGCAGCATTTGTTGTTGTGCAGGGCTGCCGCTCAACACGCACCTGGCGTGCGCGACGGGGTCGGAGTTCCCGGGCACCATCATGGGGCGGCGGCTCAACGACGCGGGCAACTTGCTGCTGCTCGCCGACCTCGACCCACCCGCCAACATCTTCCTCAGGAGACCCTGGTACTACGCATGCGTGAGTTCAGCTTTCCTTGCCTTCCTTCCCTTCTGCTGCGCGGATCAGAGGCGGCGACAACAGGTCGGAATACTCTCCTGTTCCTAACGCGCCTCGCATTACGTTTCAAAGCGTGGTCACAGACGATCACAGACGAAACATGTAAAGTCCGGATATAGTAGTATGGTGGGTACTCGTCTTTCGTACAGCGTTCAATATTCCTTACTACCAACACACGTGACGAAAGATGCGGTGTTTGTTTCGTTTCAGAACTACGTCATAGTCGGGGAAGAGATCCTCATGTCGTGCTCGACGGATCAGAGTGCGACGGGGATTCTGATCGACCCCGCGCAGACCCCGTCCAGAGAGCTCAACATCGAGTCCAGCGTGCTCTATTTCGTTCTTGTCCGTGAGTGCTGCTTCCCACTGAATTCTGAAGATAAGTTTTGAAAACCCTGGAACAGACGAGGTTGGATGCGTGTAGAAACGAACACTTGTGTGCTGTTCCAGGTCAGAAGTTGGACCCTGGGTGCGAGTTTCCCACTCAGTACGAGCGCGACTGGTTCTATCGCTACAACAGCAACGCGGAGATCGTGTACGAAAAGATCCTCAACAGCGTCGACACCCGCTACATCTTCAGGGGGCAGAATGACAAACCAGTGCTGAGTGAGTCACTGCCTGTTCTTGCGACGCAGACCAAGCAGTCCGCTTCGTGTAAACAGAAAACCCTATCGACGCGAGCTGTTAATGCATGCAGGATGGTCAAGAATGGAGGTTCATGGAGGTTCCTCTTATCTTGCAGACGAAGATACTTGCACTTTACAAACTTCTGGAAGCATCAACAGCGGAACCTACAATTACTACGTGTTCGGAGAGCTGGAGGGCCAGCTCACTTGCTACGCGTATCTGGCTTCAACCAGCACAATTCAGGACAAAGTTCTCGTCAGATACGAAACGACAAGTAAATTGTTCTTTGCAAAAATCTTTTACAATGGTTCAAGAGTCTCTACTTTGCCCTCTTCTGATTCAGCTGTGGCCATACGTGTACTTTTCAAGTGAACGGCTTGTTTCAGGAGGAATTTTCTCTTTCGCAACTGAGACGGTGTGCCGAGACTACATGACGAGTTACAACGCAAATACAGACTTCAACAAACGGATCTACCTGCGAGTGTTGCCCAGAAGTCAGTCCATGGAGTCTTGCCACACCTATTCCCTCACAACCAAGTTTTCGCATGCTTCTGCATGAAGAGAATTGCGTTGTCCTTGTGTTCACATTGCACTGCTGAAATACATTCCAGTTTATCTGGACAACTACAAGAACGGCATCAACGGAGCCAACGCTCTCTTTGGGGACTGGACTTCCTACAGCTGCCCCTTCACCCAAGAAGGCGCCTTTCATCTCGAATATTCCCAGAGTGCGGGCATTGCCAACCAGTGCGCAAACGACAAAGACTCCTTTGCTGTAATCAATGGCAATGGGATGCAATTCCGCGCCTGTGGCAACAAGAATGACAACACCTATCGTAAGCTCCATTTCTCGGCGACGTGATCACCGTCCAAACGACTTGTCAAAATAGTTTCATCCACTTTGTGGGTCCAGTTCATTTATTGCAATTTCCAAATGACAGCATCTCGTGTGAAACTTGAAAACACTGGCGTGTTGTCCTTTCAGAGAAGCCATACAACGCCGTCTTCACGTGCATCGCCAACTGGGACGCGACGGTGACGGGGCACCTGCCTCCGGGGCAGGGCAAGGCGGACGAGTTCACGAGCGACCACTACCTCGTGCTGGGGATGCGCGACCTGAGCGCCGGGCCCAGGGTCATGCGCTTCTACTGCGCGGTCAGTGACAATAACACGACAGTTGTTTTTTATGCTTGTTTTAGAACTGTCCACGAACTTCATTGTTTTCGTGGACGCTTTTGTTCTGGTTTGTGGTACCGTCGTGCAAAATTGACGTTGCAAAAAATTGTCTCTTCTTGCAGAGATACCGTGAAGTGTCTGACAAGATTTACTTGGCTCTGAACGTCGACTCCGACACGGACATTCTGTGCAGAACGGACGTGAACTCTGAGGCGTACATGTCGAGCTCCGAGGGAAACATCAGGCAGTTCACCCTGACGAGTAGGTCAAAGCAGCGCCCTTCGTGCACACGATATGCGTGGCCCACGTGAGGCAGAGCGGAACAGGCTGTGACGGTACACTCTTCTCTTGTGAACAGAAATCACGGACATCTGCCAGGCGACGCCCTGTCTGAACGACGGGACCTGCGAAGCGTCCGGGACCCTGGGCAAATTCACCTGCAAGTGTCACGGCAGCTACAAGGGAGACTTGTGTCAGTTCAGGTGAGAACGTTTTCGATGTTCAGCGAGATGATTGTGTTGGCTGAACTTGAGTGTCAGGGAGAGCTTCGTTCCTTTCCCAGACAGGAGACGTTCACTGAGACGGACGTCACCAGAACCATCATCCTCCTCGTCATCGTGTTCGTCGTCCTGGTCCTCATCATCATCTTGGCTCTTCTGCTCAAGGAGAGAAGCGCCAGAAAGGTGTGCGAGCCAATCACAGCTTCTCCTCAGGTGGAGTCTTTGTCTACAACGATCTAACAGATTTAACATCATCATCTCATTTTAGAGCGAAAAGAGGCGGATGGACTCCGAGTATGGGCGCATGGAAACCATGGGAGCACACAAGATAGACAACATCTCGACAATTTCAGCTGATCCCAAATCGAACATATCCCTAAACGGAAGCCAGGTGCAGGCGTGGTTCCCCGACTACAGACAGAACGAGAAATAACAATGCCCTCCCCCGGAGGAAACCAAGTTTTCAAACTGAACAAATTCATGATTGCCAAACAGCTGAGGAGTACTGATTGAATGCTGAAAACGAAGCTGCGCGAAAATGGGATTGAGTGATGACGAAAGAGTTTTCTCAAAACGGCTCTGCTGTTCTTCTGCTGTGCAGCATTATTGTTTGACTCACATTCGCAACACCTGAACCTGACCATTGGACTGAGCGATGAAACGTTCGTGCGTGTTTCTCAACATTGCTGTGAACAAGTCTGAAATAAACTGATTTTAAAACAATCGCGAGTTGAAGCAAAAACACAAAAACTTGCATTTTGGTTGCAGCAACAACCTGAATTGAGTGCTTCTCGGCTCAAACTTTTCGGGTTGTACAGTTTGGTGGAGCTTCGTGCAGCTTTCCCAATGGTGGCCGTCAGGCTGGGAGCACATTCCCTACAGTGCGTTAACTAGTGGGATGGCGATGCACGAAAAAAATCGTGTGCATAAACAGACACACTAAACTGCACATAATTGTTGTGAAAAGAACAATATTGTTCTTCCTGTATTGAACGTACGTGAGAAGAACACTCTTCTTCTGCATGTAGTGGCATCAAATGATTGTTTTGTATTTGAACTGCATGTAACTGGATGTGAGACCAACTGCTGTATCCAACAATTGTGGTAAGACCCCTGGAGATTCCCTTCTGCCATGCCATCCTGCTGCCCTGCGTGTACAGAACCGCAACCGGAGTGATCAGTGTAACAGGTTTGCACATTGTACACTTTCCGTCATGGGTGGGTAATGTACGTACTAGTACATATGCGTCGAGCGACGGGCCCGCTCTCGTGCTTCAGTGTGTCCGCGACGTGGAAATTTAGAAAACAAAGTTGGATGGCGTACGTCGGACAATTCCGACTGTCGTTGCTTTGCAATGGTCGGTTTCTCTTGTCACTCAGGACAGGACCTGGGCGTTCGTAGCCTTTCCTCGGAGGCAGCGCGGTGTTTGTGCACGCCATCTTTGTGTGCAGAGAATCGAGAGTGAAGTCAGAGAGCACACTTGATGTTATCTCGAAAAAACCACACAACACAACTTTGCACAACTGCCCAGAAAGATGTTTCCAGGACTGTGTGGACTCGTGATAAACGCGCGTCTTTGCCCGTGCACGACGTGAAAAGAGCGGTGTGAACAGTTGGATTACGCATCACCAAGACAGTGACAGAAAGTGACTTGCAATCAGCAACCTGGCTCCAACGGGTAAGCATGAGACTCCATAATTTTTGGTGTTGTTTGAATATTCAGGCTGAAGCCGAAAACACACACAGAACAAGGACCAAATAGAACAACAGCGGAAACATTCACACCCATTACCAGTTCAGGTGGAACTATATCCCTCAACTTGGCTTTTTCCGGCTGGCACAATGAAACACAATATTTACACGATTTGCCTGCGCATGTAGACATTGAATGTCCGTGCCTTTTTCGGTCAATATTTGCCAATTTGCTTTAAGTTCTTGTTATGGGTTAAAAATTTAACTCCTTGAACAGTTTTTCACGATTTGTTTTCCGAGTTTGACCCTTTGAAAAGTGTCTCAGTTGGAGAAGAGCATATCTGGATTCCTGTGTGCCAAATTCAAGTTGGAAAATATAATAAACGACCATTGCAAGCAAAGACTGATCAACACAGCGTGTTGACTCATTTGAGGACCGAAACAAGAGGGAACATTTTCTTTCTGCAAAGGAACAGAAACATTTCAAGACGCAAGCTCCGGAGCCCCATGTGGTATGAGAACACAATTCAAGGTAAACACGACTGTACACAACTGTGTTTGCTCCCAAGAACATCGAGACAGCTGAGGCATAAAGAAACACACTTTTATTCGTGGATGCGCCATGAATTCACCGCGATAGCGCTTCACCCAGTCCTCTGGTAAACGGGAAAACATCTGGATAACAATGGAATTGCGCAAAAGGATCGCTCTTCTGACATACGTGTACCTTGTCACTCAGGTTGGTTGCGCCTAAGTTGCTTTTTCGAAATTATTTGTGACGACCAGCGGAGAAAAAGTGATTTGTGATTGTGATTTGTTTTTCGTCTGTGTTTCGGACAAGTCAATGCATTGAGGTTGATCTTCTTTCTCCAGGTCATACCAACCACGAGAGGTCAGTTCAAATTTTCATCAATGGCGTGAAAGAACCACACTTGAGGCTACAAACCGAAGCAAATGAATTAATCAGCAGCTATGACAGTTGTTCACGAAATTAATGACCTTTCAGCGACTCAAAGATACCACCTTTTCACACGCACTTTTTGAATCACCAAAAGAACCGGGCTCAGAACAGAACCTTTTCCAGGTGAATGTGTTTTCCCAACGACATGGTACCAGCCTTCTTACAAGAAGTTTTGGCAGTACAACGACCCAAGCGGAGCGTCGGCCATGTGGATGTCGACGTACAGCGGCGACAGCAGCGGATTCACGCTCGGACTCATGTCCTCCAAAAACCTCATGGAAGCCATGGTTCTCAGTGAGTGTTGGGCTGCTCAGTTTTGCGGACAGCGCTGGCTTCTTTAATTCGTCAGACCTCTAATCTTTCAATGTCAGCGCGAATTAGGTACAGTTGACGACTGTTGCAGTTCCATGAGCAGATCCGTAGAGCCCCGGCGTCCCTTGCTGCAATGGTCGCGTTCTGCCGGTCCCCTGCCGTAGTGTTGGGGTACCAGAGTCAGGGAATTTGTTTTTTTCCGGCCTCTGAAGGTCCGCTGTTGTCTCAGGCCCCAACTTGCATTGTTTCCAGACCACGTGTGCTCCGACACGTACCGGCCCGACCCGAGCGGGCCGACGACCTACATGGTTCGCGTCAGCTTCAACCAGTTCGCCTGCAGAGCGATGACGACCACGGCGTCAGGCATCTTCATCAGGGAGAAGCAGGTCCCCAGGGGTACGAGCCGCAGAGCCTGTCACACAGTCCCGTTCCACCAAATCAAGTTTGACAACAAGGTTTCTCATCAGCTGGTTTCGGTGAACAAAATTGCACACGCTCAAGGAGTCTTGTGAAATGCATGGTCCTGAAGATTTCGACCAGATTTAGTCACATGAGTTGCGGTGTTTGTGTGTGGGGAGAAGAACATGCAATCAAACATTATTTCTCAGGCAAAATGGACATTTTCATTGCCGTGCACAACACATGTTTAATTCAGGTACAAGTGCAGAGAGTTGCCAGCAAAGCAACAACTTGGCGCCTTCGGCGTTCTGGGAAGTTCAATGTAAGTAATTCACAAGTTGTCTTTCCCTTGGCGCGTTTGAAGTATGTTGGCTTCAAAGTTGAAAAGAAAAGGAGTTTTCTTCGCTTCAGGGTTTTCCATCATGTTTCGTTTTCGAAAAGAGCATCTACGTATGTTTTCAAATCAATTAGTATTCATTTGGAGGAGATGTGGCGTCCTTCCAACTGAGCACTCGGGCCGCATGTATCACGCACGAGTTGTTAGTTTTCTAGCCGTGCGCCTGGCTTCCAAAAAAGTGATCAAATGTGTCTTTTTTTTCCAGTCGCTCTCAATCGTTTTGTATCGGTAAAATGTGGGCAGATTTCTTCACACCCAGACCCGGAGATGGTGGGAACACGATGTCCGTTCGCTCAGGGCGACTACCAGGTGGCGGTGCAGGGAGGCAGCTTCTGCTCCGGGGACGCGCAGACGGCCGCCACGGTGCAGGACGACTACCTCATCATTTACTGCGTGTCAGGGGACCAGTTCGCCAGTAAGAGAACCACGATGCTGTGGTCAGAACCAGATCCCAAAGTACCCTCCAAAAGTAGTTCTGCACATTCGGGGCTTTCTATGTCGACCCTCAAGGACTTTCACAAGGAAAGCTTTCTGTAGATTCTTGTTGGATTGACAGTTGCGTGAACGTTGCAATCTTCAAAGTTGTTTTCGTCGTCCTCTCAGACGAGGCGGGGCGGATGCGGTGCTTCGACACGCTCGCTGGGTCGCTGCTCGACTCCGACTCCAACGGAGGAATCCTGCTCATGGAGGACAGAGCGACGACGACCAACAGCGGACGACTCAGTTTCAGATGCGTCGTGAGTGCTCCACAAGGTCGTGGCCTGTTCTCAGCTGGCACAAACGTTTGTTGAGTTACCCTGTTTTGCAGAGGTACGGCGAGAGCGGCGACACGGTTAAGCTCAAGTGGCGCATGCTGAACACCTACGCGCTGTGCGTCGGGGGCGTCAGCTACGCGACGCCGGCTCAGGACAACTTCATGGCGCTCACCATGATCCGTGAGAACGTCATTTTTCGCTGATATCAGAGCATGCCCCAAATAAACATACACCTTGTTCTTGGTATTCGTGCTCAGTCAAAAGGTGGTGCACACTCGTGACTGTGGAGCAATGAACCAAAAGCGTCTTTCTGTAGATATTTCACGTACAAGGGTTTGCATGAATGTGTTGCAGTTTTCAAGTTTGCAACGTGATGCTGCAATTTGTCACAATCCATGTTTTGAAAACGTCTTTCCAAAACAGGCAGTGGAAGCATTGTGTCGAATCCTGGCGGCGGCACGACTTGGAGCCCGACCACCTTGGTTCCAGGTAACAACGTCCAGCTCTCTCATTCTTGACACCATTCAACAGAGAAGTTGAGTTGATTGGCTCCACCAGTTGAGCTGAGCAGACCTGTCATCAAGTGGTGCCTGTCATTCAGAGCCGTGCGCGTACCCGGAGGAGTGGTGGTCCCCGCGGCAGTGGTGGTACCGCACGGGCTCGACAGGACAGCTCGTGTACGTGCAGGAGTTCGCCGCCAAGCAGATGCAGCAGAGATCCATCGTCACCAACAGCCGAGGAGCTGGAACCATCGCGACTCTCGGTCTGTGGCGCGATCAGCAACTTGACCATTTTGCTGCACAGAGCTTTTCTGTGACACATCAACGTTGCAACGTGTATGGAGTTGACCAAACTTTGCAGAGAAGGAATACATGAAATATGCTGTTACCTCAACTTTCTGCGTTGACAGGAACCTACTTGTGCTCAGACCAAGTGACGCGTGGGTCCAGGATTATGTACGTGCAGTTCGAGCAGAGCGTGGGGCGGTCGCGGAGGTGTGTGGAGTACGTGCGCGTCCCGGAGCTCGCGACCAGCGCCGTGCCGGACACCATCTTGACGCGCGAGTCACAGCTCGGTGAGATCTCAACGATCCAAAGGAACATTCCTCCGTCCACGTTCAGGATGGAGTCGAGTAAAGTCTGATTCAATTCTCTTCGTTTGAAGGTGATGGCAGTCTGACAGCCGTGGAGTGCGCTGTTGAACTGATTCCCATCCAGGAATTCACTCTTCTTGTCCCTTGTGAGTCATTGATCTCTTCGTCCTTTGTTTTTGCTCGACAACTTTCACGCACTGAAAAGTGAACGTTGGATGCCTCGTGTTCCAGTCCCTTTTGACCCTGCGTCGCGCGCCTGCGTCTTTGACAACGGTTACTACGCGACGACGTTCGCGACGAGTCCGGACGAGAACGTGTGCGTCGGGTCCGGGACGTCGGTGACGAGCGTCGCCTGCGGCAGCGTCACCATCAACTCCTGCGCCGCGACCAACACGTACGGTGAGCAGCCAGGAACCTTGCGCCACCTGTCAAAATGTGGACACAAAAGCGCGCAGAGAACACCAGAAACCTGGGTGTTTACCTGTATTTTTCCTCAAACACTGTGCACTTCTCAGGCAATGCGAGCGAGATTTGCAGGTTGACTCATTTCTTCATGCACCAGAGATGCCGGTGAGCACGAGGCTGTACCACGTGACGTCCTTCCCGAGCACGGACCTGTACGACGCCAACAGAGACGACGGCGACTTCGTCGTCCTCGCTTTCCAGGACCCGTCCACGGAGAGATACCACTTCTACTGCGGGGTGAGCCACGCAGCGGCGTTTCCTGCCCGAGCGGCCGAACTCGACTTGGGATCTTTGACACACTTGAACTGACCGAAAGATGTCTCACTGCACTTTTTTTCAGAGATACAGAAAGACAGGAAATGATTATGAGATGTCGTTGAACGTGAATGACAAGTACCGAACCACATGCGACACATCTGCGAGGTTTGACAGCGCTGGCCTCGTCGCCGGCAAGCAGTATCTCAAGTTCTCACTGACGTACTTGCAAGGTACTTCAGTGCGGCTGAGTTAAGAAACGTGTTTGCACACAGATCTACATGTATTTTTGCTTTGCCGTTTTCTTGGCAACTGTCTTAGTTCTTACACGGGTCTTCCTCAAGCGAGTTCCAACAATTCTGCTTCAACCGTTTTCGTATTCTTTCTTCAGACAAAAGGAAGCACACCTTTTGTCAGTGTGAATTGCTACTTCAGCATCAGTACCTGAGTCTTGTGTGAGTATTGCTGAAAACGTAGTGCTTCAATTTCTGTTGAATTTTCAGCAATAACCCCGTCATCGTTGCCAAGAGTAGCAACTCCAGGGTGGAGGACAACACTAAGACATGGTGCAACAACGCTTTCTGTTCAGACTTCTCAAGCAAATGTCCCTTCCACACGACTAAGCACGACCCGCCTGCCTCGCGCGACCACCACCCTGCGGCTTGAGCCTCCTGCTTCCACCAGACGCACCACCACTGTCGTTACCACAGCTTCTACTGTGCGCATTGCACCAAAGAGTACTTCCAAGTCGGGTACCAGTCCAGAAGGTACGACTCGAAGTGCACTGGGTGATGACCACGACACTGGTCCGAGGCCAACTCGACGTGATGTTGTTACAAGCAGAGAGATAAGCACGTTATCCACCCTGTCAGCGACTGAAGGGAAGTTGACAACACAACGACCAAGTTTATCTGGATCTAAGGGGACATCGACGCAGGCGCCAGCGCGACGTTCATCCAGAGTAGTTTTGGTGCGAAGGCGGACAACAACTCCGTCTGCAGATTTCAATGAAAATAAGTTTGTGACGAATGTAAGTCCGAACAGGCGTCCTTCTACACTGGCATCCAAAGGTAAGACTTGTGCAACTGGGGTCGTTCTGCAAAGTCACCGAACGCACTGGGCCCTGCGCCAACCACGAAGGTGTCTTCACAGCTTGGCTCTGGGTCCATCTTGCAGGAAAACTTCACAACACAACACAGACTTCAAACTGCTTTGAATTGCGCTTTTCAACTTGGTGTGCATTCGAAATGGTCCACCTACTTTCGCAGCTCTTTACGCTTTGACGCAGATTTTCAATCGTGAATTCTCTTGTTCAGTTGTCAAATCAGTGGAACCGTTGTCTGGAAGGTCACAACCAGTTCTCTTGAATCATGTCAATTAAGACATCAGCAATTTCTTTCAGAGCTGACAACAGTGCCAGCAGGAGTTACAGTTCGACAGAACACTTGTTCGGCGTGTCTGAACGGGGCTGAATGCATCGTCAGCAGCGTGGGAGCCATCAGCTGCGACTGCCCACCTGGCACGACGGGATCCAGATGCGAAACAGGTCAATACGAAGCCAAGATCGTGTTGTCCGATTCCCTGATATGCGTCGTTCCGGATCCAGTTTGCCAAACGGCGTCGTGATCTTTCAGAGAATTTGATGCTTCAATGAACGCCGTCCTCTTGCAGATTTGCCGGTTGGAAGGTGTGAAGATCAGTTGTGTAATTTGATAAACACGCGGAAGTGCACCAACGCCCAAGGTGGTTTTTACTTTTGCCAGTGCTTCCGCGGATTCAGCGGGCCGAGGTGCCAGACAAGTGAGTGCGCGGAAACAGGTGTATTTGCGTCTTTCTGATTGCGTCATTTTTCTTGGTTTTGAAGATGCGTTCTGGTCCAGTGGCGTGGACGTGATCTCGCATGCATGGACTCTGTTCTGCAGATGTGAATGAATGTGCCAGCAACCCTTGTCAGAACGGAGGAGCCTGCCAAGACGGAGACGACGGGTTTGAGTGTCAATGCTCAGTGGAGTACTCCGGTCAGACGTGCCAGGTTAGCGTCGCTCCCTCGTTCTGTTCCGTCTGTTTGACCGTTCTCCGGTCTTGAGAAGAAACAAAGACTGAAGGAGTCTTTTGTCGCAGTTCAAGGTGGCCTCTGCGACGGGAGATGGCAGCAACGACCTGACGGTTCTCATCGTGCTCATCGTGCTGCTGGCCGGGGTCGTGCTCGCCGTGGTCGTCGTGTCCGTCTGCATGTGCCACTACAGGTCCGAGCAGCGCGAGAAGGCGCTCATAGTCGACAACGACGAGATCAGTCAGGCGTACGGCGGCTCTTCTATACAGGCCTGGTACCCAGACTACAAGTCCAACAACTCGGACTCGGGCAGCATCGGAAGACATCCATGAAGACTTTTCGTAATTTTACATCATGTTTCGATGTGTAGAAAACTAGTGCAGCAGTTTTTTTAAGAAAAGATTTGCGTGAATGTTGAATCGAATACAGTGAAGAGTTGAAGACTTACTTCAAGAAAGCCATGACACTCAAGACAAGAAATTGTATCCAGTGTGTGGTGCACTGGCTTTTGTGCGAAAATAACATGTCAAAAAAGATCTGTGACGGTTTCTTTTTTCCAAACAACGGGCGTCGAAGTTGGCAGGCTTGCTTGAATCTCTTTTGTCACACTGGAGTCACGAGGAAACAGAATGAAGCCGAAAATCTATTCGCTGCAAAAAGTTGGCTGACCCGAGTTCACAAATTCGATAATGTGACCAAGGAGCAACAAGAGTGCAAAAATGCCTTGACACTGTCGAACTTTCTGTAATCCACTGCCCTGCGAGCGCGCGGCCCCTAGCTGCTTGAGGCGAGGCCATTGTTGACCACAACGCGTTCTCATAACTCAGACATGCCCTTGGCAACTCTGGATCTCGACCAAACAAGTGGGTGTCGGATTATCAAAACAGCATTGAACTGCATGCTTGAGATCTTTGCTTCGTCGTGCAAGCACAAAAGGACGGCACAGTGCGACGCGCGCAAGTGCATCATGTGCTCACTGGATGCCTTTTCGGTTGTGATGGGCCTTCGTCGCTGATTCAACAAAGTTCTGGTGTTGTAGTTCAAAACATGGAAGTGGACTCAGAGGAAAACCTCAAAAGACCCAGTAAGTTGTTCGTCGAAACTTTCACACGCCGATCGTGGTTCTGTCTGAACAAAAACAACAAATAACTTTAGAGACAACATTTTGAACAAAATTAATCAAGAAAACTGTTGTATGACATGTCATCAACAATTTTGCGCTTGAGATTTTTGACCCACAATTTTGTCAACACGACAACAAATTTTGTTTGCAAGCAAACCTTCGACTTTTTTAACCGCAGTGTTCCGTTGTCTTTACCGTAGATCATTGGATGTCCCTGTGTAGGAATCAAGAAATCGCTCTCGTGATGCGATCTGCCAGTCTCACTTCACTTCGCGTGTGAACCTACACTTCCTGTGCAGGCAACAGATCCCGGAAGTGACGCGAACCCTGCGAGTCGTCGACCACGACCATGGTGCTCGTTTCTTGACGCTCTCTGTTTTGCAGGCATCCAGCGGTCCAACACCGGGTTCTCCACGCTGTCGCTCGAGGAAGTTGTTCTCGGCGAGGAACCTTCTGAACCCAAAAAGAACACGTTGACAAAACCAGGGACAAACGAGGCCCTGCGACGAGCTTCCATTGCAGACGGCGGACGCGCCAAGGGAGCGCAGAATCGCCCAGCCGCCAAGAAGATGGGCTGCATAGACGAGGTGCCCGTACAAAGAAAGAAAAGTTTCTCTCAAAGGATGAAGGACATGTGCTGTGGAAGCAAAAGCACCAGCGCAGTGCAAACGTTCAAATCATGACAAATTCAAGACAAGCTTTTCACTGATATGTTTCAACCAAAGACGCACCCTGCAAGTACGAGGTTCGTGCGTGAATTTTCCTCTGCTCTGAGTGCGATCCAGCGCAAAATTCGCGGACCAACTTCGAACGTCGCTACGTTGATAGCGAAGATCTTTGGTCAGATCAGAAGACGATGGACATCGTGTCCTGATCGAAGTTGTATTCTTGTGTCATACTGTTCGCAGAACTTTTCCGTTGAGCACGTCTCACGTTGCAAATAAAGTGTACGTACTCGTATTTACGTGTTATTTTCTGCAAACAGTCAACGCATGCATTGGTGAAGATCATTCTGTATCTTGCGTTTTCCATCATCGCTGCGTGATCACCGAATGCTTACGTGCATGTGCACCACCACGGTGCGAAAAGAATGTTGCAGGAAAAAGAAAAGCTTGAAATGAGTCTTTTTATTCCACATTATCCACATGGCAACAAGGCAACAGAAGCATGTAACTTCAGGGAGCGAGGCTGAGAAGAAGCGCAACACGTTCCTTATAAAGACCCCTCCCACGTCACCACTGGGTTGATTTGCGTATGTACGGTTTCTCTTCACCGTGCATCAGACGGTCCATGGAGCTGCCCTTGCTCTGCGACGCAAACCTTTTCGCCTCTGGCCTCACTCTGGCTGCGGGGCGGCCGGACTGCGGAAGGTCTCCGTATCTGTGGAACAGGTGCTGGACGCTGCCTTTGGCTGCAGCGGCGATGCCAGCACCCTCCCCCTTCACACGGACCGCAGGCCTGTCCGACTGAGGCATGCTGCCGTAGTTGCTGATTTGGGTGGTGAGGACGCCTTTGTTCCTGTGCGCAATGTCAGCTGCTTCCGGCTTCACTCTGCTGGCGGGGCAGCCGGGGCTCGGAGGCGGAGCGTCCCTGGATCCCAGCACCACGTCCATAGTGCCTCGATTCTTCATCGCTGTGTCCTCCGCTTCGCCTTTTACTCTGGGACCAGCTTTTGGGGAGCTGTATCCCCTGTTGGCGTCTTGACTGAGGAATTTGTTCATGGAGCCTTTGTGCATCTCGTAGACCTCAGCGCCGTCAGACGTCACCCTCGCCGCTGGCCTGCACGAACTATAGCCTCTGTTCCCTTCGACATCCAAATACTTGGAGATGGTGCCTCTGGTGCCCCTAGCAGCGAACTCGTGTCCCTTCCCCTTGACCTTGGCGGCGGGTTGAGGCGAGCTGTAGCCTCTGTTCGCACTCACATTCAGCACCCCGCTCAGTTTCCCGTGGAAATCCCTGTCCCTGAACTCTTGCGCTTCTGGGCGGTTCTTGGAAGGCCTCGCTGAGTAGTAGAACCTATTTTCCTCCACATTCATCACTTTGTCCATGGTGCCGCGTCCCCTCTGCGCGAGCTCCCGCGCAGTCTCCCCGAGCACTTTAGGGTTGGGTCTGGGCGACGAGTAGTCCCTCGACTTGTCCATGTTGAGCCACTGGCCCATGGAGCCGCGCCCCTTGACGAGGTTGTCCTCCGCCTGTTTGTTGAAGGCGCTGCGGCTGACGGGTCTCGGGGAGGAGACGCTGATGTCGGGCGCCTGGTTGGTGTGCTGCAGCACGTTGCCCAGCGTCCCGCGGTTCCGCGCCTTGTACTCGAGCGCCAGCGCCGCCATGATCAACACATCCAACCGGTCTGCAGCAAGAGATCAAACTGAAGTCGGACGGTCATTCAATTCTGAAAAAAATAACGCCAAAACCTATCGTTCTTTGTTCAGCCATCACTACGTCTCAAAATGAAATTAAGGGGGAGGGTGCTGGCATCGCCGCTGCAGCCAAAGGCAGCGTCCAGCACCTGCATCTTCACTTTCATCACAGCCTACAGTCTGAACACGAAGACGAAGCTTCACCACAATTGCGAATCACGTCATCTTCACGTTCAGCGCCATGACAAGAGAATCCACGGTTTTGTTTCTGTCAATCCAACAGCTGCAGCATGGCGGGTCACAGTGCTCGGTTCACAGTGCTCGGTGGTTTGGGGCTAGAGCTGAATGCATTCCGTCAGACAGTCCAGTAAAACGAGCTTGTGCAATCAACGACTGCACCTGAAACGCAAATCACGCAGAAATTCTCACACACCTGTAATTAGTGGATTACACGCAAAGGAGATGAGCCCACCTGTCAATCAGATTGATCCGGACGACATGTTGCTATGCTAAACAACAACACAGCAACAAGCAGAGCCATCCTGGGTCGCCACTGCGAATCGATAAAACGTGCGCAAATCGAGATAGCGCTTGCTCAGTTTCGAATTCACGCAATGCAGAATTGAGACGCTGACTTCCGTCTCGGCTGGAAGCAGAGCAAGTCGATGGTTCTGGCCAAACGAACGCAAACTGGGGATCCTGTCGGTGCGATGTCTTTGCCCTCCCTGTTCTCTTTTTTTCGATTTCCAGAGGTGCAATGCAGTTCACGCGTTTAACGCCCCGGATTGTGGTTTCTTTTTGCATTTGTTTTATTGAGCTAGCCTTTCTCAGTAACCGACAAGTTGCACAGACTTCTTGGGTTTTAGCTTACAAAGCTGAGAAACTGAAAAAAGTCCTGAATTTGTACAGGTTGCACGGTATTCTGGTCACTTTTGAAAACCTTGGTGAAATGCTGCACTCGCCGTGTTCTGCGCTACTGTGAAGTAAGCCGATGAAAAAATAGTTTGTGAAACAAAGTGGAAACGAAACATACATTTTGCTTTTCAAAAAACTTTCAAGCAACACAAAAAAGTATCACATTTGATTAACGAGTGGTAAAATTTTACATATTCGTACTGAAATAAATTATAAAATCAAGTATGTACACACCTGGAAACATTTCGCAACAATGAAACACAAAATTACAAATGTATACTGAACTTATCTCAATGAGAGCATCTCATGTACAAGTGGTAGAAGAATGTGACCTGTTCTTTTGGACAACAGTGCAGAAAGGTGTGCGCGCACCACATTCAACGGCACATGACCAGAAGTTTGCGCACAACTTCACAAGGTGCCCACAAAAACGAAGGCAAAGAAAGAGTTGGAAGATCAAGACCAACTCTTCCATGTTCTGAAAGAAGTGACGTGGTGAAGAAAGCAGACGGGAAGAACCCCAGCTGAAACTTTGGGAATTGGAGATCAGTGCGGGAGGGAAGGGAACAACAACTTTACTGCCAACGACGCTGAACGTGAGTTTTCGTTCACCAGTGAAACATCGGTCACTGAACACAGTCAAACCATTCGACTTCACATCAAACAAAATTCAAAACTGGAAGACAAATTACAATTTGACTTCAGTTGTTGAGTGAATCTAGACCTTAAGTTGATACTCAAATATTGAAGAGCACATATACGGGGCAGATCCAACAGCCACACAAAATAGTCGTCCACTCATCAGCGGGTACACACCACACTTTTTCAAAGCCAAGATTGCACCCGAAGGGGGGGGGGCAAGAAAACTGGA
>JAAUXT010011932.1_pt1 | contig 18361 bp, 15 predicted proteins | sample 7278171 | NCBI WGS metagenome assembly JAAUXT01 (sample SAMN14350112, study PRJNA611818) | marine sediment metagenome | isolation source: surface marine sediment (1.8m) | place: French Polynesia: Moorea | collected 2018-08
CCCACCCCCCCTTCTTGTCATTACCTAGAAACCTGTTTTTCCCTTTTTCAGCCAAAGTTCTTGGTTTTTTCTTCAATGTGGTCTTGTCTGAAGAAGCTATCTTGGTGCAGTGCATTCTGGGTAAGAAACATACAGAATTGTGGGTAAAATGCAGAAATTCGTAGGACGTGCGGCACGTCTGTTCCCGCCCAATATGCAAATTAGCCCCGCCCACCTCTCTCCTCTCCTCTTCTCTCTCCTCTGGAGAAATTCCGTCTCGCGGGAAACCGGGTCGCGGCGCCAAAACGGACAAGACAGACAGACAACCATCGCGGTTTTATTCTGGGCTTTCCGAAAGCGACGCCATTTTTGAATGATTGCAGTGCTGCCGTAGGTTCTGCAGTGAACAGCAGGAAGAAGGGAACTGCAGGTAAGGTTTGTGAAAGTTGTGCTGGTTGTATCAAGATTTGGATCCAACTGAGCTGGAAATCAAACGGCCTCGTGTGCTGGTTCACCGATCTGTTGACCTGTTGAAAGTTGTCAGGGGATCTTCTTCCATCATGTTCACATCTTTTTGTCCTCATCCAGAAGTCTGCTGTCAAAATTTTTCGATTTGAATTGTGAGTCCAGGTGAGCATGTAGACTGCAGATCCACATCAAGATCTGCATCCCAAGAATTTGATTTGCCTGTGTCGAGTTTCAGAGCAGGTTGCCCAAGGATGCAAACCCTGTCAACTGACAGTCTACTGATTCTGAATCCGCCCAAAATGGAATCGCAGAAAGGTCAAAAGGGACGCTCATTTGCGGTAAAACTTAATTGGATACCTTATTGTTGTCACCTTTCCCACTCAATGACAACAACACCTGAGCGGGTTAGTAATGGTAATTTTGGTATCAACTGGTCAGCCCTCAGGGCAAATTAGTCCGCCTCTTCCGCTTGTTGAAAAAGCAAATTTGGTTTTTAGACCTTCTGGGAAAGAATATTTCAGGTGTTCTCATGCCACTGCACTGTGGAATCGAAGACGGCACTCGAAGCTATTGCTCACATGACACAATCTTGCACGTGAAGTGTCTGATTCTTATCTCTGTGAAAGTTGCGAAGATCAGCATGGTACAGCTGTAAATATCTGGGTGACCCAGATCTCGGTTTCACCAGCGTGTTTTGGGAGTTCAAATCGCATCTCAAGAACAGAACCGAAGTACGTGGTGGAATTGGGTCCTGTCTTCATGTGTTGTTGCTGACAAAAACTGCATGACCACAACACAACACACGTTGCATGACACTGGGATAAAGGTACAATAGGTTACCACTCATCACACCTGGCAGCACAATTTTGGAAAGTGTTACAATAATCATTTCATAAGACATGACAAAGCAAAATGGCACCTGCGTTTTGCATTTCTTTGAATGTAATGTGTGTGGCGTGACGGGTCAGATACGACAGCTGTACTTTTGACTGCCGTCATTTGTTTCTCATTCAGCGAGACTCCTATCAACATCACCATCTGACCCGGGGATGGCGGAGGCGGGCGTAGTGGTGTGTGACTTCTGCCACAGAGGGACGGAGGCGGAGTGGGACTGCGGGAAACTGCTCAACCGCGATCAGGACGAGGTTCCGATGGCCGTGCACCTGCTCTGTGCAGTATGTGTTTCGAGCACCAGCTCTAGTTTGTTGCCTCACTTTGTTTGAAAATCATTTGTGCGTAAAACTGAGCCAATGCTTCACAATAGTGTTCTTTATGCGTGAAAAAAGAAGTAAAAACCTCTCGAAAAATGTTGCAAGCTGTGTAACGTATATACGTATATGTAGATATATATCGGTACGCTACAAGCAGATCTGTTTTGGACTGTTTGCTTGGAGTCAATGTTTGGAGTGTGTCGAAAACCCGAGTTTGAATTGTACTCGAATGATGATGTTCTCGCGCATATGAACGAGAAACTATTCTTTGCCTGAGACAAACAAACACTTGAGTGAAGTTACTTTTGGTTTGGACTTTTCAGTCATTGACTCGGGGCCAGATCACAAACATGTTACCCACCTTGTCATCCAAGCGGGATGTTGGGAAATTGTGTCAGACACAACTGTCTCAAATTTGATGAACGAAAATTTCTCCCACAGCAATACTCTGCGAACACGGAGCAGTTTTTCTCGGAGAAGAAAACCTTTTGTGGTTTCATCGGGGACGACGTGTTGGCCGAGGTGAAGCGAGGAAAGGTGCGAACCGAGCGACTTTTAGACGCGCGCATCGCAAGACATGCGCGTCTCTTGCAATCGACAAAGATGCTGTCCAGTGTAGAGCAGACCGGCTCAATATCCGTCCAAACGAACCGTTGTCAACGCGCAACAACCAAACCTGTCAGATCGCTCCGTGATGACAGCGTCTTTCTTGGACAAATAAGGAACTTTGAGGTCTATCTTTGTAGAGGCTGTTTTGCCACGTGTGCCGAGAGAAAAGAGCGACAGCCGGGTGCGCGTGGACGCAGTGTGGGAAGTCGTTCCACTACCCGTGCGCGAAGCGAGAACACATCACGAAGAGAATCAAAATAGAGAAGCCAAATGGAAGAGTTGTCATCTCCCACAGGTTTGAAAATTCGACTGCGCTTCGAAGCAAATGTTTCTTCCAGTCTCTCTCTTTGTTGCGATGTTTTCAACAGAATTCGCGATTGAACACCACGCGCCGAAAAACACACACTGTCCCTTCGATCTGCCGACAGGGATCCACAGCACCTGTTGTGTCAATACAAGCAAATCGTGAATGGCTGGCGTCAAAATGCCGAAAAGAGTTGAAGAAAACGAGCTGAATGCCTCCTACCTACCAATCGAAACACATCCCCGAGACATGTATCAAAATTGACAAGTGTTCTTCTGTTTTTTCAGAGTTTACTGTGACAAGCCTCATATGGAAAAAGACTTTCGCAAACTGGCTCTTGAGAACCAAGGTGAGGTTTGGACTGAGAGCGTCAAATGGCAAAATTCCCCCGATGTTCCAACTGCGTTGCAGTGATCACCAGCACCAAGCCGGTTTACCCAGTGTCAAAAATTGTCCCCTTGATGCTGGATGCTGTTCGAAAAAGCCTTGGAAGTGTGTGTGTGTGTGTGTGTGTGTGTGTGTGTAACTGAAATCTGAGCTGCTTGAAAATTTCAACAGATTCGCGTTCTCTTCGCAGGAAGTGCGATCACCTTCGACACAGTCTCCGACACGGAGTACGATCTGGAAGACTTGTACACAGACATCGAGGAATCGAGCACATCAGCGTCGCAGAGCACCGCCGAGGAGTCGGACACCAACAACAAGCGGAAGAAGGTGTTGAAGAGACGGAAGCCGAACAGCGGACCGGGCGGCAGGTCCCGGGGTGAAGCTCCCACCACAGGTGCGGGTCCGAGGAGGGGGCAGAATCCCGCAGGTGGAGGGGAATTCCCGTCTTAAGGGGCAGGTGCAGATTCAGGGGCGAGTCCAGGAAAGGGAAATCAAATGACACCCCATTCACTTCACACTTGAGATTTCTCTTCATATACTGCACACATGTAACATTCTCTTTGCGTCACCACATTCTCTTTGGTTCCCAAAGTATACCGTATGTCGTGTCTGTTCACTTCAATTCGCACCGCGTTGTTGGTTGCGTGCGCGTGGCCTTGTGTGAAACAAACTTCATCCTGTTCTTTTCCACTGCAGGCAGAAGACGGAATTACGTATCGAGTGACGAAGAGGACGATGATTTTGACATGGAGTCCACTCAAAAAATCGCTTCATCTTTCGGAGCCTTCCGCCCAGTCCGAGGTCAGTCAGTTCAAAGTCGGAGGTGGACGTCATGTTCTGGTGGTGTGTGGCATGGTGTGCATGGAGTCATTGGACGTGCTTCATGAACGTGTGCGGCTAAACGCCGATGACCTGGGTTGGAGATATCAAAGTGGGCGACGTCAGCCATTTTGGCCAAAGCGGCTAGCTGCAATGCGCAAATGGAGCTCTGCCAAACAAAAAGGCCAAAAGTCATTTTGAAGTGTGATTGGATCTCTCCGCACCAGCTTCAACACCACCAAGAAAAGGGCAAAAGAGTGACAGCGTCTACGGTGCACGTGCGCACAAACACGCACGCACGCACGCACGCAAGCACACACCAAGCCTTTTCCGCAGGGCGGGGTCGCGGTCGTGGTCGTGGTCGTGGTCGTGCGGGGCCGCTGCGGACGCTGCCCACAACGCCGCCTCGTGTGAGCGCGACTCTGCACGAGACGAACGAGACGTTTCTGCTGCGGAGCGGGCACCGGGAGCGCCACCGGGTGACCCTGAGCGCCGCCCCCGCCGACACGGGCACCCCGCCGAGGAACAGCGCCACCTCACGTAAGGCCTGTGGATGACATTTTATTCGCGTTCAAAACACGTGTTGAAGCACATGTTTGAACACTGACGGGGAGATAACCGTTTTCACCCATGTATAAGTCGCACCGAAGCATACAATACATACACTCCAACATTTGCCTTGATTTTCTGGTACCATGTATCAGACGCACCCCAACTTTTGGTACTCAATTTTTTGGTAAAAAGGCGCGTCTCATACACGCGTGGATACGGTGTTTGGCTTTTCACAGTTGAACCCATCTATTCAAAGTTGAACTCGAGTCCTACAAGCTGCAATCACACAAACAAGCTTGTTGATCTTGTGGTCGATATTGCAGAAGACAGTTCAGCTCGAGGAGAGTCATCAAGCAGCGAGGAGCTGGAACCCGATGAAAACCGGCCGCAGAAAAGGCGCGGGAGAAAGAAGAACCGTCCCGCGGAGGGAGCCACCCGCAGCCCGCTCGTGCCCAGCACCAAGACAGCGGAGGCGACGCCCGCGAAGGGCGGCAGGACGCCGCTGAGAACGCCGGGCCGGCGTCGCTTCTACCACGAGAGGAACCAGCCGAGCATCCAGAGTTTCCTCACGCCCAAGAAGTCGGAGCTGGGCACCGTGTCTCGAAACCTGCACTTTGAGGTCAACAATGAGGTGAACGGAAGCAATGCCATCTATACGCAGACCCAGAACAGCGCCATTTTGTCTCCCGGAGACGTAGATCTGGAGACGCTTCTCAACAGCGTGACGTCTTCATCCGGCACGGCGCCATTCACGCCGTCACTGGGCGAGGTCACGCTTGGCGCGCCGCCCTCCCCGCCGCCGTCGGACACCGCTACTTCCCCACAGCCGTCGGGCTCGCCCACGCCGTCGCCGTCCGAAGCGCCCGCAGACACCGCAGACGGCAACGCTTCTCGCGACAGTAACGGAAGCAGAGCCTCGACTCTGTACAGCACGGTGCCTGTGGGGGACGGTGAGATGTACCTCTGCAGTACCGCGCCACCTACCGTCAGGCCGCCAACCTCGCCGCCAGGGGCGCCGCCGTCTTTGCCGCCGCCCTGCGACAGCACCACCGCAGCAGCAGCGCTGAATGACGACAACGCCGGCGCCGATTCCGACATTGAGATTGTCGAGGTGCAGCCAGCAAAGAGGCGTGGAGCTGACACATCGAACGATCCCATTGACCCTCTGAGTGAAAAACGAATAAAGTTGGAGCCGGCCGAGTCGGGAGACGCCGACACCGCAACCAATGTGCGCAGCGTCGCGGCAGATCATAGTTATAGCGGCACCGATCAGGGCCCCGTGGCACCCGCAGCAGCCCCAGTGAGCGCATCCTCGGCACCTCAGGCAGCAGCGGCCGTGGGGCCGCCGCCCGGGGCAGCCCAGGAGGTGCCGCCTCCGGCACCGGAGAGAGCGCCACCTGAACTGGTGCAGGAAGTGTTGTACACAAGAGATGACGGCGCCGAACCCAGTGTATCCAACGCCTCCGGTGCCTCCACGCCGCAACTTGGTACGATTCGTTGTTCCATCTCTTCGGGGTCAACTCGGTCCAGTGCCGTGCGTGTGTGTGTGTGTGTGAGAGAGAGAGAGAGAGAGAGAGAGAGAGACAAAGGCCATCCATCATTGTTTTTGCGGCAGGGTGAAAGTTGTGCCACGACGGAACATTCCCTTTCTCAGACGAAACAGCGCCTTCCCTGAGGTTGAGGCGGGAGCGAGTCAGTGGGTACAATTTTGAGCCAATAACACTGCAGCCAGGTTAGTTTCATGCGTTATGCTGTTGTCTTGTTGCAGTCATCTCGCAGGTGGTGAGTGCGCAGGACCACCTCCTCTGCATCACGGAGGACCCGATAGAGGGCGCCGCTGCGGGACGGCGCCTCGCGGAGCGCGTGGTGGCGGCGGCGGGCTCCGGCGGCGTTCCACTGCACCAGGTGGCGTTCTGGCGCCACTCGCGTGACGCTGACCTTGATCCACGTGACATGAGCTACAGACTGGAGCTGATGACCGGCGTCGTGAAGCTCATGAGTTCATACTGTGCGTCGAGGTGCGTGTGTCCTGGCTCGTCAGTTTTCGTTGCCACACATTTTAGTATTGAGGCAAATATGATTGTAATATCAGGGTCCTTCGAGAAGTGAGTCTTTCATTTCCTTCATTGCGAATGTTTTCTCAATCTGGGAAGTTGTAAATTCTCGAGTTGTACTCTTCCCTCTCCCTCTGCAGAGCTGGAGACGCGGACGCTCTGCGAGACGCGCTGTTCCAGACGGACTGCGCTCGGCTTCTCGCCTTCTTCCAGGAAGCGACCGACTTCTTCGGCCTCGACCACGATGAGTGAGTGACAGACGAAGCACACAAACGGCGATGTTGACGCTTGCGTTTGTGGTGTGTCGGGGAGCTTGCACAAACTTCCATCTCCCTGCTTTTATCAGCCGCGCAGACGGCTGATAATGGTTTGGCCGTGTATCCACGAGCTTTCTGATTGACTATGTACCGAAACTGGGGTGGGGGGAGGGGAACCAAACTGGGCTGGAAAGTGATCAGGACCAAATTTTGATCATTTTCCAGCCTGGTTTGGTCACTACACCTGCCAACTAAATGGGGCTGTATCTTTCAAATGCACGAGCGAGTGGCGCGCGGCTGATGCTTCACTTGAAAGTCTGGTGAAGTGTTTCACTTGGCTTGGAAGGTTGAAGGTTTTCTTTCCTTGGAATTTTGGTGATAATTGAACAACCAATTTGACAGTTGCTCGGATTCACTTTCAGGGCGCTCTCGCGGGTTCGCGCAACGGTCAGGACGAAGATCGATCAGCTGCAAAACGACAACATGTGGGTGCGTAGAGTCTAGTTATTCAATGAGTGAGCACAACCCAGAAACTGCAAGTAATTGTGCAGTTTGACTTGATTCGAATCCTTTGCCTTGACAATGACAAATCTTATCACTCCGCAGTACATCTTCGCGGGGGATGGCAGTGAGAAACTGATTCTGGTGCTGCGGATCGGGGAGGCGTTGGACGCCGACGGCGTCATCAGAGGGCGCCTCCGTGTGGACCCCGCCGCCGCGCATGGCGCCGCGCAGCCGCTGTTCGCGTGGGAGCGGCGCGCGGGCGACGAGCCGCGCAGCCGCCCGGGGGAACCAGAGGCGACCGAGATCACCAGGTCTGAAGTGAAGTTTTACTCTCCAAAACAGGATGCATCACGCACGCGTTGCGGCCCTTTTGGAGTCCGCTGGGCGTTGTGTTCCAAAGAAAGTGCGACAAAATGTGAGCAATGATATTTTGCCCTCGTCAAGCATTTCTCACCTTCAGTGCTGTCTTTTGCAGGTTCTTCTGCACGACAGGAGGTCGCATGGTTGACGTTGATGACAAGGTGGCGCCGCACTGCGGGTTGTCGGTGTACTTCGGGTCAGAGTTCACATCGTGGTGGCGTCATATGGAAATCCAGAACTTTCTGGGTTGGATAGCAAGCTGTACTGGCGGCAACGGCAACATCAGGCTGTTCAGCAAGCCACAAGATGGCGTCACACAGAGGGACAACCGGACAGGCGCGGTGTCGGTGGAGATCAGATCGAGGCTCAAGAAGTTGATCGCCAGGTCGAGGACGGCGACTGAGACGGGGACGCCGGTTATGACTCTGGTCCCCTTGTACGAGGACATTGTGAACCTGGAAAAGTACATCGAGAGATTGGTTCCCGTGTTCTGTGAGGAGATGTTCAAAGTTGGAAAAAACAAAAACGGCCACACCACGGTCCTGTGCGTGCTGCATGTTGAGGACCTGTCCGCAGAGAGCCTGGTCGAAGTGGTGGATGAATTGTACTTGAAGTTGAACAAGTATCGGGACACGCAGATCTTCACAGCGTTCGCCCCGACGCGGGGCCCAGTGTCGTGTCTCAGTGTCAAAGTGGAGAAGTAACGAGAAATCAATGTGAATTCTTTCACAAAAACGCCGCGAGATTGTGCCCATCCAAATAGAACATGATGAAAGTGCCGAATTGTGTCTGTGCGGTTTGAATGAATTGCAAATCACAGTTCAAGCGACGGGTGTGGTGGCTCAGAAGAATTTATTTGGCGGTGAAACTGTGACGATCAGAGGATCCGTTGTTCTTTCCGACTGAATTGGCCAAAAAATTACAACAAAATTATATTTCTTGTTGGCAGGCATGCTGATTCATTGTGTAGTTTTCAGGCAGCAGTTTTTCGCATGCGGTGAATCAATTCAACAGGCTACAAAAAGCACACGTGGTGCTGAAAATAATCTCGTGCTACAGTGAAGAAATGTGTGAGGCTTGTACAAAAACATTTGGTTTGTTGAGAAATGTACAGTATGCATCTTCTGTACAGAATGCAACTGTTCCTTCCTGTCGTTTTGTAGAAAATGTTCCGCTTCCAACTGATGGATAATTTTACTCGCATTTTGAGTAGCTGGTTGTTTTGTGTGAACGTGTACAGATTGTGAAAGCTGTAGTTTAGTTGCACGCGTCGGTCCGTTTGGTTCGACTCCTGCTTTGTCAGACATTCCATCCAATCCGACGGGTTCCTGTTGGAAAGTCACCAAGCTCAATCCGTTGCTCAACTCGAGTCTTGCAGGGTCAGATTCACCACCACGCACGCACACACACGCACACACGCATTTCATCGAACCAAACGGACTCGGTGTGTGCGCCTCTGCAGGATCATCAGCAGGAAAGCGAACCAAAGGGCACTTCGGTTGAAGCAGCTGGTTAGAAACTGGGCGCGTCAAGCCTCCCAGTACAAGTCGGCGCTCGCAGTGCCCGGTGACGTTGTTTCGGGACGTAACGCGTGCGTGTGTTTCCGATGCGCAACCGACAATGGTCAGCAAGTCACGCACAAACTGCTTCAGTTGTGCCAGAGTCGAAACGCGTGAGAATGAATCTGGTGAACGGGTATTTCAGAGCGCATTTTGTCATGTTGCTTTTGCACGTGACTCGACCAGTGAAATGTGAGCAGCAATCAAACTACCTTTTCTCTAGAGCCAAAGCCGTGGATTATTATGCTGCGCGAAGTGTGTTGTCCAGACAATTGGACCTTGTAAAATGCTGGTGTTACGTGTTGTGATAAATGTGCTGATGGCAAAACTGCAGGTTTGTTGTTTGCGACAGTCGTACTGGTTTTCTGCAGTGCGAAACAAAACCACGACTCTGTTGAACAAACGGCGCGATGTGGTGGGAAACAAAACAAAGGACTGAACGAGCAATGAAGTTCCAAATGTTGTAATTCATCTCCTGATGAAAACGAGAAAAGGTCCTCGAACACACTTTCAACAGATACACCGCTGCACATCATACTAGATGCGACGCTCGGACTCGGAAGTTGTGACCGACGCCGCACACGCGTGCTCCAAACTCGCGTGGCGGGAGCGACGCGACGTTTCTGACTTCGTGGCACTTTAGCTACAGGAAAAATCTCTACATCACATTCTATCCACCTCAATCACATGAGCTCTGTTCGATTCGCTTGTCCCGGTGTGATATGAGACGCGAGGCAAAAGTCCCACCACCACACTTTACCGACTTCACATGGACTTGGACCGATTGCAACTTCGAAACAATGAATAAAGCTGTGATTTGGAGTACATTACTTTTCCAGAGAGAGATCGAGGGCCGCCCCCACCCGGAAGCACGCCCACAGGAATGTGGTCCACCACGCGAGACGAGCAAATCGAACACGCCCATCTAACCAATACTTCTTACGCTTGTGACACGCTTCAACATGAAACACGGTCAACAACTCAAAAACTCTCTTGGCGGCGACAAAAACTGATAAATAGGTTGGAAGTGTACATGTGCAGTTCTCACTGATTTGTCACCAAATTTGGTCCACCGCCGAACAAGAACACGTTCAGCGTTGTCGCGCGCTTTTTGATGCTGCGGGTTCGTGTGATCAGCCCTGGTTCACACTGGTTCCATTTCCGTGATGGAACACCAAGCGTAATGCGGCGCTGATTGTGCGTGAAATGGTTTGGATATGTTTCAGTGCCGAATGGTTCTGTTCTAGTCCACCACAGAACTTCAGGCAGTCTTCGAGAATTCGTTCCAAACTGGTCTTTGCACGACTCTCTGCCCAGCCCACAGGAGAGCGAGTGTCATTCTCATCTGCAGGTTCCGACAACAAAGATAGACGCCTCAGCAGCACACTGGTGGGACAAGCGACGCGTCCTGTTTGTGTTACAATGATTCGCAAAACGGTTCTTGCCTTTTCTTGAGGTAACACGAACAAAACTGTTGGCGGAACAGCAAACATCTGGAAGTAAACGGACAGAAAATGGCAAAAACTGCCCACTGAAAAAAATATTCCAACGCAACAAACAATGCAACACGGTGCAGATGTGATCAGGGAAGACATTGTGCACCCGGCAAGAGGCACCGAACAAAACGCCGTTTTCACGTTGGGCTCTGAGCGTCTTGCACCCGGTTCTTTCACAAACTGACACCTCGCGGCACCAGCTTCCAAGCTCCTGAGGTTTCAGAGGTTCACAATCCCAATGTGAAAACGGCTTGACCAATAAATTATATGTGCGTCAAATACAAATAAAATGCGTGGACGTCGTGCGATTCTGGAGACGTACATCGTCTGCAGAAATGCATGTCACAAAAATCCGTGAACAAGAAAAAACTAAATGCTTCTTTTCTTGTGTAAACTACCGGTAACTGGGATTCCGACTGAATTTTGTGCTCACAGATTGCAAAACAGCTCGTTTTCTTGTGAACTCGCAAAGATACGAATCTGTTATTTTTTTTCTAGCGCCAACAACCAAGCATGACAAATTATTTCAGGTCTGAATGCCAAAAATCTTTCTCGTAATCCATTGCACAAAAGGGGATCTTGGATGGGATGGCGTTTCCTGTAGAAAATGTCCAGATGATACAGCCCGACAAAAAGACAGGGAAAACATATTTAGATCTACCCTTTGGTCATATTCCGACACATTCGCTCGTGGATAAGTTACAAGTTGCATGCAAACGATTCACACTGAGATCTCACCAATTTCACACACATGCGCACGCTGATATGTGAGTGTTGCACCCTGTGCGAGTCAGTTCCTTGTGTGTGAACCTGGTTGACACCAGGAAAGTCTCGAGTCCCAAGATTTGTACAAAGACGAAGTAACGTAATCCTTTACATCGCATCACGTGCGTGTTCTTTGCTCTGTGTAAAGTTCAATGAGTTTAGCATCTGAGAAATCAAAGGTGACTCCCGTTCAAACCGCAAGCGTTTCCATGGCACCAATCCACGCGCGGTACCTGCACAGGAAGGTTGTGGACACGGACGCGGCGTGAATGCGCATGCGCGCGCGTGAGTCCGCGCAGCAGCAGCGCCGCCATCACATCTGGCGGTACTTGAACTGGAGCAGCACGGACGTGACGGGCAGCACGGCCGGGTTGAAGGCGCTCCAGACCCGCGCCTCCGTGCCCGGCGGCAGCCGCTCCTCGCGGAACAGGTCGTCGAGCGTGTGCACGTTGCAGCCGACGGCGCGGTCCACGACGACGAACACGTCGCGCAGCGCCGTCAGGTTCTCCTCGACGAACAGCGGGATGCACTTCTGACAGAAGGCGCGCGTGTCGACGCACGCCGTGTCCAGAGGCCCGATGAACAGCACGTTGGCGCTGTTGCTGACGCCGTCGTTCTTGACGCCGTTGAGCTTCTGGCGCTTCAGTTTGAGGAAGTAGCGCAGGCGCTCCGTGATGCGGTTCGTGTTCTTGAGCTGAGGGCAGGAAACGCAATCACGATAATGTTCTGCAGATTACTTGTCATTCACCCCAACGAAATGTTATTACAAACAATGATCAATGACCAAGGTGCACAGATAGGCGTGCTGAGATGCCAGCCACTCAAACCACCCGGTCGCCAATACAGGGGACCAAACGCCAAGTTTTGACATGTGTCGGACGACTGGAAGGCAACGCACGTTCACTTCAATTCGTACGAAACCCCTCCCTCCCCATACACACACACACAAACGCAGCAGCTGTCATGCACGCACACCTCACTCACACACGCACGCACCTGGAGGAGCGCGTCGGACGGCTTCACGAACACGTCGAACACGGCGTCCTTCATGCGATGTTCGAGCAGCTCCGACAGGTTCTGCAGCTCGAGCGACGCGAAGTACTGCGCCACCTCCGCGCCGAACTGACTCACGTCCTGCCAGAGTACAACGCGAGACTTCCGGTAACTTGCGGTCTCAAAAACCCCGCCCCCAACCCGTCATACCCTCCGATTTCCGTCAAACGGACACGTGCAAAGTGACAACCTACCAACCCAAAATGCACCCACCAGAAGTCTATTTCTGGTTGCAGCCAATCAAAACATCGTGTTGTGGGCGCGAAGAAGTCGCGGGGCAGATGTGGTGCGAAAGCGAGTTCACGAGAACTGAGCAGGTCTGAACGTGACTGAAGCTACTTTTGACACACTTCCAACTTACAAATCCCACGAACTGCAAGCCTTTGCGATCCAAGTCTCACTGATTCCACGGTACAATTTCAATCAAAAAAGCCCTGTTGACCCGTGAATGCAAACTGAAAACAGCCTCCTGCAGCCCGTGCCGCCTGACTGCAAGCCAAGTTCATCGACTTCTGGAGTGGAACTCCAACTCCCACCACACCACACGAAGCTAACTTCACCTCGCCTCCTAAGTTGGCTCTGCAGCCGAGTTACCTTGGCGACGGTGTGCTCGCTCCAGGGGTGCGCGGAGAAGCTGTGCCCGAGCTTGGAGCGGATGCGGTAGTTGGGGTCGAGTCGCTCCCCGACGAGCAGCACCAGCGTCACGGCGTCGTCGCTCGTCGCGAGGACGCAGCCGTGCCGCCGCCCGGACTTCTCCTGCTCCTGAAACACACATTGCTTGTCACTCCACAGGACACACATGTGGGAACACGCCCATTCGGTTTCGTTCAACCGGACTTTTGCACGACAAATCCGGACTTCTGCAACACGACCATCGCACTGGCGTGTTGTGCTGTTATTTTGTTCGCAGTTCAAATTTCAGGCCCGAGTCGCTTTCTTTTCGTCTTTGTCCCCAATCCAAGCTCCAGAGGAAGAACTGGTGGAGCGACAATCCCGCGTGAAGCAAACGACACGTAACCCGACCTGCGCGACAGTGAGGTTGGTGACGACGTTGTTGCGCAGTTTGTGCTCGAGGCCGGCGCGCCCGCCGACCAGCCCGACGTTGAAGTCGAGCAGGTGTTCGTAGCGCTGCAGGTCGTCCGGGCCCAGGTCGAACAGCAGTCGGTACAGCTCTGACCCGTCCCCGTTGCTGTGGTAACCAAGGTCCACATTGTCAGTGAACTTTGTTGCAGAGTGCATGCGTGTTGAAAGGCCTGCAGTTGTTGAGCGAAGCACGGTCAAAGTGTGAACTTTTTTGCACTTTTCTGCAGCCAGCGCACTTGCACCACACATCACTTGCGCATGTGTTGCACATGTAGACCTACGTGTCAATGCATTGTACACGCACACACACACACACACACGCACACAAACTCACAGCAGCGCCCGCGTGATGTCGCGCATGAAGCAGAGCATCTGCGCCCTGCTCGGCGTCTCGACGCCGCCGTACTTCCAGCGCGTCATGCGGTGCTCCGCCACGACGAACTGCTGCTGGATGAGGCGCGTCAGCGTCAGCGCGTTCCCCGCGCCTTTCCCCGGCGCCGCCGCCGCGTCCTCCAACACGCACACCACGAACGCGTCGCCCTCGCAGTCTGAAAGGCACGAGGGGAGACGTCAACACAGGCCGAGTTCGATCTGGGCGCACCGGTCCGTCGTTACACAAACACACGTACACACACACACACACACACACACACACACACACACACACACACAATTAATATTTTTTCCCTCTTCTTCCAATGTTCTTGCCACACACACACACACACACACACACACACACACACACACTGAAACGGAACACGACACATCTGTGTTCAAAGATTTCCAACCCTCTTCGGAAATAACTTCGATCAGAAACGCAGACTGCGCTTCCCTGACCTCGCGGAGACTCACTGGTCGGCGGAGGCAGAGGCAGGTCATCTCCGAGTTTGCGCGCAGCGGTGGTCCGCTCGTCCGACGACGTGTCAGACACAAGACTCGAGTCGGACGTCGCTGCCGAGTCCGACTCCGAGTGCAACCGCTTCCGCGACGTCCTTGTTTTCGTTTTGCCGTTGACGGCGCCATTGGCGGCACCACCGTCGGATGTGACGCCGTCCATGCTCCCGCCCCTGTGCCGCTTCTGCCTCTCACGCGGTACTGCGTCTCCGCTCGACGCTTTCGTTGCGTTCGTCTCTGCCGACTTGACCGCTGCGACGGTCATCGCAGGTGCAGATTGGGACGACTGCGGTGACTTTGTTTTCTTGTTCTCGTCACTTTTAGTGGGAGACGAGTCCCCGTTGCGTGCAGGAGAACTCGGGGGGCGGATGTTGACGTCACGTGCACGTAGGTTTTTGCTTGGCGTTGACGTGTCTGACACACTGCAACGCAGCCTGGTGGCGGGAGACTTTGGTGCAGCGGCGCCCTCTGTGCGCAGCTTCTTGCTGGGCGATTCTCCGTCGGTGAGTGGTCGGGTTTTCGGTCTGCCAGGTGTCCTGCGTTTGGTTCCAACATGAGGAGTTGCTCTGTGCCAGTCCTTGGACGATGCTTTATCTGGTGTTTTCACCCCATTTCTGGTTTCATTCTCTTCGTCTGAAGTTCGTTCCTGAGTGTTTCTTGATTTGGCCAATTTGTTCTTTTTGTCAAACATGCCAGGCGAAACTGCATGAACAACAGTCACCCGAGGCCGCCCTTTCGTAACTCCTTCCACCTGCTTTTGCTTTGGACTTGACCTGGGACTCCTTGGGGACGATTTCTTTCCTTCGTCGTCCGCAAACAGGTTTCGTCTGCTGCTCTTTGTGTTGTCGGCAGCGATCGAATTTTCCCTGGGACTTGTTCGTGGACTCTTCTTTTGGGCGGATTCGACCTTGGGAGAGGATTTCTTTCCTTTTTCAGCGGATTTCTTGTCTTTCGCATCCTTTCCCGTATCCTTGGACTCGGTCGTTGGAGACTTTTGAGATTGTTTGTCTTTCTGAAGTGACTTCGTCTCTTTCTGAGGTGTTTTCTTGTCTTTCGCATCTCCATGTCCCTTGGCTTTTACCCTCAGTGACTCCGTGATGGTCGGTTGCACCAAAGTTCGTTTCTTCTCCCCAGCCGCCTCGACCTTCACCTTGGGGCTCTTCTTCCCCGACGCGGGTCGTGCGCGTCCGGTGAGTCTGTACGAGAAGTCGCTGCCCTCGTCGCTCGAGTCCATCTCGAAGAAGCTGGGTTCGGGGGCGCGCCACGTCGGGCGCAGCTTCTTCTTCTTCTTGACGGCGGGTCGCTCCGGCTCCTGCGACGTCGAGGATGATGTCTCGGACCCGGTGTGCGCAGCGTCCGTCCTGCAAACACAACATGGAGTCGGTTCAACAGGCCCGGAACAACAATAGTCCACTCATGGTTCACCAAGAACTACTTTCTTCCGTTGTCGTTTGGCTGTTGATGTGACAGATGACGCACCTTGGCACTGGCACTTTGAACTCGATTTCGGACTCGGGGTCACTCTCCGGTTCCCAGTTTTCGTCGCTGTCTTCTGTGTACGACACGACTGCAAAAACAAAAAGAACACGTTGTTGGACACAACTCTCTCTCTCTCTCTCTCTCTCTCTCTCTGTCTCTCTCTCTCTCTGAGGCAATTCACTCGGAGGTGGACAACAGTTCTTGGATGAGAATCTGCAGAAATGCCACATGTCGTGTTCGCATTGTTCGGCGTGATCACGCCAAAAAAAATTCTGTCCCTCACTGACACACATCGCCCGCAAAAGTGAAATTTTCCGACCTGATTTGCTGAGGAATTTGTTTGAAAAGTTCTTCAGGTGGTCTTCTCCGCAAAAGACCCTGAAAGTAAAGCAAGTTCGTCAGTCGTTTTCCTTTGCCCCACTTCGCACATCACACGTGAAACTCAATCCAGGTCCTAGAAGGTGATCCCCAACTTCTCTTTTTCAACTCAGGAAAACTGTGCCCCAAGGTGGAGGGGTGCTGGGACTCAAGGGTCAGTTTGCCTCCATTCTCAATCAACGCATGTGAATGAACGTGTACAATGTAACAAACGGGACGTCAACGTTTATATAGCACGTGTGTCAACAACACAAAACGCCCACACGGACGCACTGACCTGTACATGAAATTTTGACGTCCGCGTGGGTCGGTCACGTGGATCCTGCGCGTCACCGCCGCCTGGCGGGCGCACAGGAAGTGAAACGTCTTGCTGCAGGCGGGCCACGCGCACCCCGCAGTGGCGCCGTTCGTCGTTCCGCATGAGCCCTTCCCAGCCTTGCACAAATTGCATTTCTGAAAAACCGCACAGAAGAACCACTGTTGAAACGAAAGGAAAAATCCTGTGAATATGCAGGGGCGGATCCATGGGAATCATGCCATCTCTAAGCACCGAAAAGTTCCCAGACCTCCGCCCCTCAACCTTGCAGCTGGTCGAGAATTCGTTTTCATTGGCAAATTGAACTCAGTTCAGTGCTGTTGTGATTTTTTCAAATTGAGGCCATTTCTATTTAGTTTTGACTGAAAATTTGTCCAATTTAATTGCATGGAAATACTTCAACTGATACGGATGATCTTGCTGACAGCGCGAAGAGTTTGGTTTGTTTTTCCACGCAAAGATGGTGGACTTCACTCACGAGTTGGTTGCCCCGCCTCACTTCGCTCTTCACTTCCTTCACGTCGAAGCCTCCGAACGTCGTGCGCTCGTACTGCGCCAACTTCGCTGAGTATTGCTGTGAGAGAAACGAGGAGGCTCAACAACACTGCGCATGCTCACGGTCATCCTCCAATCCGCAGCGCTCGCTTGGCAAAACAGGTTCGAGTCTGTTGGTTGGGTGGTCAAGTAAAGCTTTCCCTGTACTCCCCACATGTTCGGTTCAGCCGAGTTCACGAAGCGATGACAGGTTGGGGGTTGAACCTTGTGGCAACGCCGTTTTGCTGACAGCGACGGGAAACCACCACTTGACCACCGCTTACAAGTGTGCAAATGTTGGTTTGTAGTGAAAACCAGGGTCAAAGGTCAAAGGGTTCTTTGTCTGCAGGCAAGAAAACATGACAGGGGGCAATGCACGACGGGGCTGCACACTCGAGTTCTGAACGGGAATTTTTCCAGACAAATGCGTGACTTTCTTCTGGATCACCACCAGACGTCAAGATGTCCAGATCCAGTTCAACGCCTGTTCAACAACATGGAGATTTGACTTCCCTCCAGGACTGCGTCCAGACGCCTGGTCGGAACCAGTCTTCAGTGTTCTTGTCTGCTCCAAAGCGGACTCACCATGCATCTCCGGTGCGCGCACACGTCCGGCCTCCAGAACAGCCTCCCACAGCTGCTCACCGTCTCCTCTCCAGTCCCACAAAACCCACAGATTTTTCCTTCTTGGTGTTTCTGCATCCTTTTGATCGGGAATAGCTCCAAGTTCCCTGAGTCATCGGTTGGATTTTCACTCCTGCTAAAGCTCCTCAATATAAAGCTTGATAGTGATTGGATAGAAAACATATAAACGGATCACAAGTCTCTCAATACGTCAAATTTACGAAGGAAGTTGTTGTTCCAAATCTTTCCGCCATTTTCCCCTGGTGGCAACTCGCAGAACTAGAAGCAGGAATCCCGCCACAGGAGCGCCCCGTCAAACTCAGGGGCCTATTTCTCGAAAGAAGATGCGTGGAAATTTGCGTGTATCTCAGGGTTCAGATCCGTGCTTTTCTGGTTTTCACGCAAATTGTCATGCATCTTCCAGGGGGTGGTTTCTCGAAAAAAAAAAGTCACGCATCTGAGCAAAAATTCATGTATATTTGCACGTAATTTACGTGAGCTTTTTGTGCACGCAACTCCAAAATGTCACGTATGTCCCAGCCAATCAAAACTGACCTCTCTCTCCAAGAATGGCAGGGATATTGGCTCTGCGTCGTCTGCATGATGATTCTGACAAGATTCCACTGCACCAAGTTCAGGCTGGTCGCATCCAAAGGAGAAGGGTGCACACTGTTGC
>JAAUXT010062744.1_pt1 | contig 18355 bp, 16 predicted proteins | sample 7278171 | NCBI WGS metagenome assembly JAAUXT01 (sample SAMN14350112, study PRJNA611818) | marine sediment metagenome | isolation source: surface marine sediment (1.8m) | place: French Polynesia: Moorea | collected 2018-08
CACCAACTCCGCATTGTATTGTGATGGGTGAAGGAACACATTGTGAATCAGCCAAAGCTCACCCTACCGGGAGATCCTAATGCTGATGTGTGGTCCTATTATGGGTACATCCATGCAATCCCCGCCATTGTCGGGCAGACATTGTTGGTGTCCCTTCAAATTCCTTTGGCTGATGTTTCGACCACCCTGTGTTTCTATCGCATTCATTCTTTTCCCTTGTTGGACCCTCACACCCAACAGCAATTTTCGTATGAGTTGGAAAACCCCTATTTGGCTGTGGATGCAAAAACTGATTACTACACCCTCCCAGCAGAAGCAGAGGTTTCCCTTTGCATCGCTACTCGCGGCAAATGGTGTCGGCTAGCTCAGCCCATGTACACCGTGGATACCTCTCGCCATTGTGTTCTGGCCCTGTTCCTCAAACAAAATGCCCTGATCACAAAATTCTGCACCATCATCCGTCACTGTTCCACTGGAGTCTATGCTGCTCAACTCCAACCACATATTTGGGTGGTGAGTTTGGCCAGAAGCATGCTACTGCGGACGGAATGTGTGACGACAGGCTGAGACCGACGTGTTTTGGAACCCCCATATTCGCTGGTCAGTCTCCTGCAGACTTGCTACGCCCATATTGGAGATTCCCTCTTTCTGCCGGCCTCAACGGAATTGTCCCTCACTGTGAACAAGACTCTCATTTTGACGTACCCACACCTGGCCTTCCATGCCCAGTATCACCCCATCAGTGCGTTCCAACTGTTGAAAGGGTTGAACAAGACCGTGGACCCAGAGGAAGTCAAGGCCCTCACCACCAAACTTTTGGAATACGACAAATTGCCCATGCCCCAAATGACAGAAAAACTGCGCCAATTGGACTACAATTATCCCAAACCTTTCGGCATTGTGGAATTTTTCAAGAGCAAGTACTTCATCATTGGCGTGGTTGTGGTTGTGGTCCTTCTCCTTCTGGTGGGTGTTGGGTTGGCCTGTTGGAAATTCCAGGCATTTCGAATGTTCTGTTTTTCCTTCTGCCACCGTCAAAAGAAGAGCCAAGTGTCACCTCCAGTGCCACAGCCCCGACTCCTTCGCCCTACCTCCGTTGCTGAAGGGAGTGCGTCTCAAAAGAGGTCAAGCTCGGCTTCTTCTTTGTCTTCTTCTACTGAGTCAACGGGAAAAGGACAAAGGCCCCCGCCTGCCTTTGGACGAGTTTCAGTCCACAGGTCCGGTCCGATCTCTGCCCACTCTTCGGACTCAGACACATCTCGTGCTGTCCTGAATCCTCTGGACCTGACCGCCCACTATTCAACCTTGCCCAAGACTCAACCCCTCTTTCAAAGAACCCCTTCTGAGAGAATCCGTTTGGCAGAAACAGACCATGCCCGACTGGAGGCTCTAGAGAAATTCTCCACCCTGGCAGACATCAAGCTAAAGGAAAAAGAGAGACAACACTACTCCTCTGCCCGTTCCGCCCAACTATAGCTAACAAGAAACTAGTTAGCATGGTGTGTGTATTAGAGACAGTAGATCTGTGGATGGTCCAAAAGCAGTATGTGATAAATGTATATATTTCGCTATTGTAGATGGCTATCCCCAAGATCACGTGTCAGGAAGAGCAGGTCCTCTTGTCGACGGGCCTCCTGGAGTTTCCCCTGTCACCCTTGACGCTCCAGGAAGCGGCCCTCCTGGATGGGCCCTCTTCGCCCTCCGACTGTCTCATACCCGCATGTGAGAATTTATCCATCGCCCCTTTTGTTGGTCCCATTTCACCAAAACCCATTTCGCTACCGTCAGTACCCGCAGTCCCTTTGGACGAGCTGGGATCTGACATCCCTCCATCTCAAGAGGTTCTGGATACCATCACCCCAAAATCTTTGGCCCAAATTGACCCCCATTGGGAGTCCCTGCCCCACATCAAGGAGGTCACCACCCCTGCCCTTATCGAGTTTAAAAGTTTCAAGAAAGAGGAGCTCGACCCCGTGACTGGCAAAATTGTCCGCACATGCGTAATCTATCCCATCGTAACCCCTAAGGAAAAAGAAAGTGCATGTATTTCAGTTTCTCCCCTTTCGGAAGTGGAAGGGCAAATAAATTTGTTAGTGCCCTCCCCTTCAGCCATCAAAGACAATATCACCTCGATGATTTCAATGCCTTGAGGGTCGCCTACACCAGACGTGGATGACCAGGTGGAGCCTGCTCCAGTCGAGCCGACGAGGGACGATGCTGGTGCTGCACTGTCTTCGTGCCCGATGCCGATGCCAACATCCCCTGGGCAGACGCCTGTGACTGTCCGATCGTTGTCTGTGTCTCCACAAGTGTTTTGTGAAGAACTGCCCTCATTGCGAGCGTCCCCCTGTCCATCTTCTATTGGTGAGGACTTTGACGAAGAGGAAGAAGGTCAGTTTGATGATGCGGAGGAGGATGACATTGGCGAGCCGTGGCAGTTGCCTCCTTGTGAGCAGCCGTTGCCACCTTCTCCTACTCCTTCTCCGGTGCCATCACCGCAGCCGTTGCCTCCTTGTGAGCAGCCGTTGCTGCCTTCTCCTTCCTCTTCTCCGACACCATCACCAGTACCGAGTCAAGTGGATCGGTTGGTCCGGCAGATCCTCGAAGTCAAACGTCTGGCCGCTGAAACTGGCCTTTTAGCCGCATCGCCTGACATTGCCACTGTCGCTGCGGACAAGCCAAGGGACAAAGGCCTGAATGACGTGATGCCCATGGACACGTCAGTCCAGGGAGAGTCACCAAGTGCCTTGTCCGGTAGTCCTTGCAGCGCGCCACCAGAGGAACTTTTGCCGCCTACGCCGTTGCCGCCTTCTAACGCTGGGAGAGGCGTACTGGTTAAGCAGCTGTTTGCCCCTCCTGGAGCCTTCGCAGCCCCCAGGATGGTTCGCCCTCCATCGGTGGTAAGGAAGCCAGCTAAGGAGCTAACCGCCCTTGAGCCCTCAACCTTGCCACCACTGCTGCCGCGGATGCATATCCGACCCATGACCATCGATTATGGTCATCTGTCTGCATCTTCGCTGGCACCTCCACCTGCTGACACTCACATCCAAGCTGCGTTAAGCCAGGTAACCTCGCCCCAGTCGGGACTGTTCAACCCGGCGAACCAACCGGAGTTGGCTCTTCCTAAGCCATACTCCATGCCACTTCCCCGGACTTCACCCATCACTCCTGTCCTGGACGAAGCGCCCGTTGGTTCCCCACCATCGCCAATGGACTCGGAGAATGACCTGCCACTGAACTCCATCCCTGTGGCTGAGATCCGGAATGCTTACGCATCCATTTCGTCTGGCGGTGCACCCAGGATGCCCGTCATCGTAAGCGGACCTGGCCCCCAACGACCAGGGACGGCAGTAAAACTGCTGGTCAGCGCTCCAAAGTCCCCGCGACACCACTACGGACAGTCGAGAAACCAGTGACGCCATGCTGGGCATGCCAAAGCTCATGAAGAACTGGTCAACGAGCTGGAAAAGGCCGCGAACAACTGGTTCAATGACTGGCTGGGGACCACCGATGAGCTGACAGACGCTGAGGTCGCAGACCTGCTCGCGGGCATTCCTGCAAAAAGAACTGAGGAATTCGACCCTGTTGTGGCGTCTCCGCCCGGTTTGTCATCCCCTTCACACTTGTATAAATCACCCCTTCTGCCAGTCGACGAGGAAGTCAATAAATATGATGTAGAGAGTGACTGGATGGACTCGGAATCCGAGCCTGAAACGGATCAGAGTCCATCCCTCCGCGTTCCGTCATCTTCTTCCCTGTCCGCATTTCATCCGGTACAGCCATCAACTGTGTATGCGACTGGGCCAGCGATTATTTCGCCCCATGTGTCACGTGTTGAGGGCCAACCATTGTGTGATGGACAGGTCCTCCATGCTTCTCGAGGAAAACGTGTTGAGCTCCATTCTCAGCATGATCGGGAATTGGACCTCCACGACCATCCTCACCCTCAGAAATACGCTCGGTCCGTCGCCCCATCAGTGGCGACTTTCGAATTTACTGATGTGCGTAGTAGGGAGCCGTATGCTTATGATTGCACCCCTACTCCGGCGTGCTTGCGACGCACAGGCACCACTGTACATAATGAATGTGTGCCACGTCAACCATTGCCCACATCCCTTTTTCGACCAGAGGCATGTGCCCCCGACTCGCGAGGGTATGCGAACATAGTCCGTAAACCCTCCATCACTGTCCCTCCTACACCCAGTTCCCCGATCGAGCCCACATGGGTCCAGAAGCCTCCTGGCAATCCGAAAGTACTGGCCCTTATGTCCATCGAAGTCAAACCTCCCACCAAAAACACCCAGTTTGGCAGTAAGTCCACGCATGAAAATTATATGTGGATGTTGCAGCACACACAAGAACAGGGTCAACCTCGTCGCAAAGACCGCTTTAACATCCTAGCGGGCGTCCACCAAGCCCCTCTAAATCGTCCCACCCGCCAAATATCCTGGGAGGCCCTCCGTAGCAAAAATGGACAAGCTCCCGTGACCACCAACTACCGACCCGGTTGATGTGTAAAGCCACTCGAGGGAGGCCGTTTTCCAAAACATCAAGGCCTTGACCTTGAGGGTATCATCAATCCGGGAGCAGGCACGTAAGATGCGTGAAAGGTGTTGATTCGAAGGGCCCCTTTTTGTCACTTGTAAATTTTCTCTTCGAACCCCTTTCCATGGGAGGAATTGTACGCGGTAAGAGCCATTAAAGAGTTCCCGCTGGTTCCTTCCATTTTCCGTGTTTCGCCGATCCATTGCAGTCAGTTGTGAACTTTCCTTGCGTCCGAAAATGAGAACATATATAAGACGAGTGCGCCGTTCGCACTAGTATTCGGTACTCGAGTCTTCAAAGAGACTGAGAGAATCAGCACCCTGGCTGTGGTCGAGACGTTTCTTGACCCGCGAACAGAAGGCTTCAGTGGTCCGGCCAGAATGTTGGTTGCGGGGCCCTGAACTCCTGGTGCTTTCCCTTCATCCCTTTTGTGTTCTCTGGATGGCCCCAAGGTTTGCAAGCAGGCATGGAATAAAAAGATAACAGGTAAGGTGTTGATCTGTTTTATGTCTTGCCGGGCGGCAAAAGATGTGGGAGGACAAGGGACACGGAAGGTGGGCGAAGTGGGCAAAATTACGAACCGGCCTAAGGATCTGACACATCTTTTATGGTGTGGAGAACATTCGGCTCTCCCCAGCTCGCTGACTGGAAGAGTAACGGTGTGTGTGTGGGATCGCATCTGACCCTTCTGACCCAATGAAGTGCGAGGCCACGGGAAAGATCAGTGCCCGTCAGGATCCACTGGGAAAAGGTATTGAGGTTAGAAGTGGGAAACGGTCCCCACGGTTCTGTTATCCATTACAGAGAGTATGATCCGATCTACGAGAGCCCTTCTCTCGGATGTACGGCCCTCACTGTACTGTGTGTGGCCACAAAGTACTCACGTTGAGGATTCTATTCCATTGAGGCAGATGCTCATGCAACGTTCATAGGCCGGGCTGTTACACTCCGTTAGGAAAGGAACGGCCCAGTGTTGATGTGTGTTTCCCTCCGTCACCCTTTTTGTAATTCGTGATGCGCTGACACTCAGCATCAGAACTTGGACAGAAGTACGCCACTCTAAATTATCCTAGTCAAGGCACCCCAATTTGCAAGTTGCACGGCCCAAGCAGAAAACTTTCGCATATGTATGAGGCTGTAAATGCTGCTCAGGTTCAGAAAAGTGGACTTTTGGAACAAAATAGATCTATAAATAATGGATGTAGCGACATTGTGTGTGTAGAATGCGTTTGTGTTTGTGTTGAGTGCGCAGAAACATGTTCCATTGAATTCAAGAATCCCGGAAAGCAAAGTGAAGGGAATGTTTGAACAAGACTCATGATGAACCAGCGCACACCAAACAGCACGCTGCAGCTGGGGATGGACATGGTTCTTTTTGTTGTGAGTTGGAACCAGACAGAACCTGATGCACAGTGTGGGGCCGCTGCACGGTTCGTATCCAGGGAGAACTCTCAGATTCAGACATCCACAGTCAAACTTCTCTCTCAGATTCAGACATCCACAGTCAAACTTCTCTCTCAGATTCAGACATCCACAGTCAAACTTCTCTCTCAGATTCAGACATCCACAGTCAAACTTCTCTCTCAGATTTTTGGCGCTAGTCACAAGACCAATTGGGAGTTTTAGCAGCAAACTCTGTAGCCATAAAACGCAGACGTAACACGTAGAACTGGATCACAGATGCAACTCCCCTGTTCTGGAAGAGTCCACAGGTATAAAAACAGATAGAAATTGTCATTTTTGTCACAATCTTACTGTTAGGTTTGTAAGCTATTTGGGTTCTCAATACCTTGAAAGTAAAAAAGTAAGAGTCCTCAGGCTTCTGTTTTCAGCAAAGAATATTAAATTGATTGTGGACCCTTCAAAAATAGGGAAGCTGCACCTGAAAGTTGCATGCTATGTGCACATTTTCCACATTTTTCCACCACTTCTGACAAAAACTTGAAAAGCTGCAAAAAACAAACAAAAGAAAACACCAACCTGAACGAAGAATTGGTTTCTCTTGCAAATGTTCTCCTTGACTCACCAGGAAAGAGGTGTTTTGTGTATCCGCAATGGCGGACGCCAGAGTTCGCGCCACGCGGTATTTACTGTAATTCCCATCGGTATCCCAACATAATAAAACATAACTTGAAATTTCCTGAAAAATATATGTTGACAATAATTTTCTTAACAATACTGTAACATAACAGAGGCTTTTGTGGCCAGCAGACAACACAATGATATTTGTTTTTCATTTTGGGGTTCATTCAAACTCAGAGATAATGCCTGTGAAAACTGTCCTGAGCTTCACATGGTGATGCAAGAAATGTTTCCTTCTCAGAAAATGTTTCTAGCATAGATAAATTTGCAATTCAAATCAATCAACATCACAGAATTTAATTCAAGTTCAGTTCTTATGATTTCTCCAACCTTGTGCCAAAACAAAACTGCTTTGCAGACAAGTACCACAACGTCCTTTTACATGAAAACTTCACAGAGTCGCCTTTTTGAGTCCAGAAAATTTTTTCTTGATGTCTGACGGTTCTCAAGATGAGAAGCCACAAATATCACTCAGATTCGGAAAACACATCTACAAATGAAAAGAAAAGAGCAGCCAAGATTTGTACCAGTCAACTGCCCTGCAAAGGTGTCACCTGTTCAGATCAAGGTGTATCCGACATGCAGTGCAGCTACAAGAGTAGATCTAAATATGTGCCTGGATCTCCCGAGTGTTGGGTGAATGATAAATGAAGAGGAACCAATGAGAACAAGTTTGTCAATTTGTTCAGATATTATTACATTTCTCATTAATTCAATTTTGAAACAATCACACCTTTGTGTTCACACCAGTTTTATCAACTCTAAGTTTTTCAGTTGTGTACATGTCATTTATGAATAAAAATTAGTCCATGCCCGCACACTTGGTTCTTTCCAAACACATTATTTTCACTGATAAGAAGAGAACAGTAGTTGTATATCAGCTGCTGTGAGCTGTTTGTACCAAATTGCAAAATCATCAATGTCCATTCCAACTTCACCACCCATTCTGACCAGGCTGGTAGTCCCTCCATAACCAAAGGGTCCACTTTGAGTATCACCTGATGCGAAGTTCCCATTGACATACATTTCAATTCCTTCTCCATTCCTCAAACCTTTCACCATCAGTACCAGATGAAACCAGCCAATCTCTCTTGGGACATTTTGATACAAAGCAAAATTTCGTCTTTCATTCTGGTGACTCAAGAAATACAAATCATATCTGTCAGAAGGAAAAAGTATGGATAAATTGCACTCCTGAGAGAAACAGGAAGATGATGTTTCACCAAGTTGTGTTTCATGGCTGATTCAAAGTTTGTCTCCAGCTTCCAGAGAGGCCAAATGTTTTGTTTGTCAAAATAGGCAACAGAGTTTTGTGCCCGATTAACTGATTTCATGAGTCCCAAGAAGGCAACAAAATACAGAAACAGAAGAAATCAGATACATTACTTCATATTTCCACCTTTACACCTGAAAAACAGTATGTGGTCAACATCTGTCAGAAGAATGCAATCATTGTCACTTGCGCATGTCCAAATTCGTAACCAGGTTGTGATTGTGATTCCCCCAATTGTTCTATCTGAGAGCAGCTGAAGTCCACCAGATATATGCAGGGTGACTGAGCTTCCAGATGGCAGACTCAGCTGCAACAAAACAGAGATTTTTGTCTTGGATTGTGTTAGAATAATAGAATCTCATCTTCATTCTGTCTACTGTTTCCTGTTGTGGATTCCCTTTGTTTTCAAATTCTATATTTGTCTTGGTAGTTTTTGTAGGAACAATTATTTAGCAAGTGTGAAGCCTCACTTTTCCATCATCTGTTATGCTAGTTCCTTGCAAAGACATACAATCCATCAATTTAGAAAAGTTGGTGTAATGGTATGGGTAACCAGCTGTCCAGTTATTTGGTGCATTCCAGATCTCATACAGTGCATTTTCCAAACATGCTGTAAAAACAATCAAGCTGTCAAATTGAGGCTCATCACAAGTATAAAACTAGAATGTCAGATGTGTGTTTGTTCTTACATTTTTCACAATAATCTCCATAAAATCCTGAACATCCACAGTTTATTCTGCCACCCAGCTCTGTGCAAATACCACCATTCATGCAAGGCTCAAGAAAACAAAGATCTGCAAATGAATTTGCATCCAGGAAGGCAAACTAGATTTTGAAGAATCAAGCAGAAATCTACAAACATATTTTGTTGCAGAACAAACCTCCAACTTCGCAGAACCTCCCAATGAAGCCTGCTGCACATTCACATGTAAATGTGGTGTTGGTCTCATGGGGGGTTCCTCCATTTCCACAGAGAATCTTTGTGTAGGAATCTGTGTGAAAATGTGGTCACTGCAGTTATAATGGTCATTCTGTGTACTTCACATCACAGCAAAATGAAAAGTAAATGATGGCCCAGTAATTCACCTCTGCCATTCAAATGGCTTTTATTTCTGAAATCTTTGCCAGATATATCTCACCCATTTTAAAAATTGTTGTGCTGGGCTGATCTGCAAGTTTATATCCAGTTGAGTTGTTAGAGATGAGCACACAGTTATTATATGTAGCTGTTTCCATAAATGAAATACCAGTGCAATTTAAAAATGCATTGCACCTGAAACATTTTTGTGACATTTGTTCCTTTTTCAGAAGAGACACAGGAAATGAGTAAATATGTGTCAAGAGTTGTTGTTGACATATAGCAAAGGAGAGGAGAAATCTTTGTGCTTCCTGCCAAGAGCAACATTTGTGTTGGTTGCCAAGAGAGAGGCAGAGAGAGAGAGAGAGAGAGAGAGAGAGAGAGAGAGAGAGAGAGAGAGCAATGAGAATGGTTATTACCTGCGAGAACAGTCAATTACTGAGAGTTCTGTTGTGCTCAACAGTATAGATCCCACCACCTCACCAATGTTGTTGAATATGGATTCTTCAGCAAAAAACTCCAAACCAAGAACATATCTCAAGGCCAAGATGGAACAAATTTGCACATCTGTTGGTCTCATTTTCACCTCCAACAAGAAGTTTTATGTCTGGAATGTTACACCTGAAAGGAAACAATAGTAAACACAAGGACATGAGATAAAAAAGAATTCTGCTTCCCAGAATCCTGATATAATGATGTTTCACTGTGGAAAGAGAACCAAACAGGCCAATCCCAATGTAGAATGTTGCTGTAAATCTTCAGATGAAAAGGTTCCTGTGCTGTGCTTTTGCATTCTTGCTATGCTGAAATTGTCTTTGTTCACACATCAATTCATCCCTTGTGGTTACATCTTCTTTGCACCAAAAATCCTTAGTTTGATTCTGGTTTGTGCCAAGGGGTATGCTTGTTGGTGTGAGTTGAAGTTGAGTGCACTCTTTGCTTTCCTTTCATGTGTCTACAGACACTCTGACCTGGGACCTAACTGTCAACTGGACTCACACTTAGATTTGCACCTGAATCTGGACTAAGCTCAGACCTGGACAAAAACCCAAACGTTTGATGCCCTTGTGTAGGTGATTGGTACAATGTGTGGGGTGATACTTTTTCACACGTTTGGAGCTAATAGCTGGTTGCCTTTTGCCCTTGGGGAACTCCAGTGTTTTTGAAATGTTCTGTCTTGATGTCAAGCAATTTCCTTGAGAAAACCTACAATGTCAAATTGTCAAAGAATTAAGCAGATTTTGAATTTGCCAAGACAACAGGGCTAATAAAAATTAGGCAGCATTTGCCATGGTCTGTTTCAACCCACATTTTCACTCAGAGTCAAACTTAGACAGAAATCTGCAGGGACAAGTGATACTCATCAGATTTGACATTCTTCTTGTTGTCCATTGATTCTATTTTGAATAAACTGTTTGTTGCTCCAAACAGGATGTTTCAGAGCTCCTTTCTCCCTTTCTCAGGACACAGGCATTTCACAAGGCCTTCGAAAAGTTCAACCACCTCTGGGCATTCCAATCAATTCATGTGTTGAGGCCCTTTTGTGTCAATGAAAAACATTGAGCCAACCAGTCCTGGTTTGGTGCCAAAAGCCACCAGCAGATTATGTTTTGAGTCTTGCTTACAGCTTGTACTGTGTGAAATGCCTCACTCTGCCTCTTTATTGTGTGTGAGGCTGTCTGCCCTGTACCCACCAGCATGGCCAGTGCTACCTGGTGACTACCACATCTCGCTCCAATACTCTTCACCAGATGTTTGTTCTGCACACTTAATGCACACAATCAAGTCAAGTCATGGATAAAATCTCTCAAGCTGTTTGTTCTACCAGTTCTGATTGTCCATCACAAAATTTTAACAAGACTCCAAAACTGCTTTTGGGACACCTTTGTTCACCCAAGATACTCACGGGTACTCTGGCAGGTGAAGCTGTACCACAGCTCAATCAGGGAAGTGGGAAAGTTCTATTTTATATGAGTGAAACATGCAGATTACAAGAAATAACAGTGTTTAGTAGTTGTCTGGGACATAAGGGAAAATCCACATTCCACTCAAGGAGGTCCCAGAACTCATTTTTGTCCTGGTGGTGACATGGCAGAGGGGAATTATCACAAGGCACCCATTCAGAGCCCTAGAATCTCTTGTGAAACACCATACCACACACACACACACACTCACACACACACGAAACAGAAATATACATTAGGAAGCAACCTCTGGAGAGAACAGAAGACAGGGCGTCAATATCATGACCCGATGCTAGGAATGGTTGATGTGCGTTCACAATGCAGCGTTGGAAGGAAGAGAAACACTTCACATCTAATGTGCATGTGGCTGATGCAAAACACAAGAAAGTATAAGAACTGCCAGGTTCATTCAAACTCAGAGAAAGTACCCGTGAGACTTGTCCTGAGCTTCATGTGGTGACACAAGAAATGTCTCATTTTCAGAAAATGTTTTCAGTAAAAATAGATTTACAATTCAAGTCAATCAACATCACAAAATTTATTTGAAGTTTCAATTCTTGTGATTTCTCCAACCTTGTACCAAAACAAAGCCTCTTTCTTTTGTGGACAAGTATGACAAGAAAAGAATCAGGACTGTCTCACATGAAAAATAGACAGAGTTGCTTTCTTCAGGACAGAAACATTTTTCCTGGGTGTCCAAAGGTTCTAAAAATGAGAAGCCACAATTCTCACTGAGATGCCAAAAATAGATCAATAAAAAGAAAACAGAAAAGAGCAGCCAATATTTGTACCAGTCAACTGCCCTGCAAAGGTGTCACCTGTTCAGATCAACTTGTATCCAACATGCAGTGCAGCTACATGAGTAAATGTCTGTCTGGATCTCCTAAGTACTGGGTGAATGATAACTGAACAGGAACCAATGAGAATATGTTTATTTATTTTTGCAGATATTATTACAGCAATTCTCATAAATTCTATTTTGAAATTCTCTCACCTTTGCATTCACACCAATCTTATCTGCTTTGTGATTTTCAGTTGTTTGCATGTCAATGATAAACAACAATTAGTCAACACCTACACATTTGGTGGTTCAGGAAACACATTCCTTTTACTGATAAGAAGAGAACAGTAGTTGTATATCAGCTGCTGTGAGCTGTTTGTACCAAATTGCAAAATCATCAATGTCCATTCCAACATCACCACCCATTCTGACCAGGCTGGTAGTTCCTCCACCACCACGAGGTCCACTTCCAGGGTCACTGGCTGCAAAGTTGCCATTGACATACATTGTGATTCCTTCTCCATCCCTCAAGCCTTTCACCATCAGTACCAGATGAAACCAGCCAATCTCTATTGGGACATTCTGATACAAACCAAAATCTCGTCTTGAATTGCTGTCACTCAAGAAATACAAACCATATCTGTCAAAAAAGATAAAAAATACAAATTACACTCAAGAGAGTGTAAATATTCAAATATAATGTTTCACCAACTTGTGTTTCATGGCTGAGTAAAAGTTTGTCTCCAACCTCCAGAGAGGCCAAATGTGTTATTTGTCAAAATAGTCAACAGAGTTTTGAGCTGGTTCTACTGATTTCACTTAGTCCCAAGAAGGCAACAAAATACAGGGACAAAAGAAATGAGATACATTACTTCATGTTTCCACCTTGACACTTGAAAAACAGTATGTGGTCAACATCTGACAGAAGAATACAAGGATTGCCACTTGCACATGTCCAAATTCGTAACCAGGTTGTGATTGTGATTCCCCCAATATCTCTATCTGAGAGCAGCTGAAGTCCACCAGCAATATGCAGGGTGACTGAGCTTCCAGATGGCAGACTCAGCTGCAACAAAACAGAGATTTTTGTCTTGCATTATGCCAGAATCACAAAGTCTACCTCCACACTGTATCAACTTTTTGCTGTTGTGGATTCCCTTTGTTTTCAAATCTGTAACTTGTCTCTTTTTTACTAACTAGAACAAATATTTAGCAAGTGTGAAGGCTCACTATTCCCTCATCCATTATGCTAGTTCCTTGCAAAGACATACAATCCATCAATTTGGAAAGGTTGGTATAATGGTATGGGTTACCAGCTGTCCAGCCATTTGGTGCATTCCAGATCTCATACAGTGCATTTTCCAGACATGCTGCAAAAATAATATCAAGCTATCAAATTGAGGCTCATCACAAGACTAAAGCAAGAATGTCAGATGTGTGTTTCTTCTCACAATTTTCACAATAATCTCCATAAAATCCAGAACATTCACAGTTTATTCTGCCATTCAGTTCTGTGCAAATGCCACCATTCTGACACAGCTCAACAAAACAACGTTCTGCAAGTGAATTTGCATCCAGGAAGGTAAACCAGATTTTGAGGAATCAAGCCGAAATCCACAAACTTTCTTTGTTGCAGAACAAACCTCCAGCTTCACAGAACCTCCCAGTGAAGCCTGCTGCACATTCACATGTAAATGTGGTGTTGGTCTCATGGGGGGTTCCTCCATTTGCACAGAGAATTTTTGAGTAGGAATCTGTGGAAATGTGGTCACTGCAGTTACAATGTTCATTCTGTGTATGTCACAACAAAATGAAAAGTAAATGATGGCCCAGCCATACATCTCTGCTGTTCAAATGGCTTTATATTACTGAAATCTTTGCCAGATATATCTCACCCATTTTTAGAATGGTTGTGGCTGGCTGAACTGCAAATTTATATGCAGTTGAGTTGTTAGAGTTGTTAGAGATGAGCACACAGTTGTTATATGTAGCTCTCTCCATAAATGAAATGCCAGTGCAGTTTGCAAATGCATTGCACCTGAAACATATTGTGACATTTGTTTCTTTTTCAGAAAAGACACAGGAAATCAGGAAATATATGGCAAGAGGTTGTTGTTGATACTAGCAAAGGAAATGAGAAATCTTTACACTTCTTGTGAAGAGAAATATTTGTGTTTGTTGCCAAATGTAAGGCAGAGAGAGGGCAATGAGAATGGTTTTTACCTGCGAGAACAGTCAATTACTGAGAGTTCTGTTGTGCTCAACAGTATAGATCCCACCACCTCACCAATGTTGTTGAATATAGTTTCCTCAGCAAAAAACTCCAAACCAAGAACATATCGCAAGGCAAAGATGGAACAAATTTGAACATCTGTTGGTCTCATTTTTGCCCCCGGACAAAAAGTTTTATGTCTGGAATGTTGCACCTGAAAGGAAACGATATAAACACAAGGACATGAGATGAAAGAAAATTCTGCTTTCCAGAATCCAAATGTGATAATGTTTCTTTGCTGAAAGAAAACCAAACAGGCTAATCCCAATGTAGAATGTTGCTGGAAATATTCAGATGGAAAGGTTCCTGTTCTGTGCTTTTGCATTCTTGTTATGCTGACATTGTCTTTGTTCACAAATCAATTCATCCCTTGTGGTTGCATCATTGTTGCACCACAAAATCCATATTTTGATTTTGGTTTATGCCAAAGGGTACACTTGTTGGTGTGAGTTGAAGTTGTGTGCACTCTTCGCTTTCCTTTCATGTGTCTACAGATACTCTGACCTGGAGCCAGACTACCAACTGGACTCACACAGGTCTGCATTCGAACCTGAATCTGGACCAAGCTCAGACCTTGCAAAAACCCAAAAGTTTGATTTCGTTGCCAGGTGATATATACAATGTGTGGATTGGAACCCTTTCGTGCTTTTGGAGATCATAGTTGGTTGCATTTTACCCTTGGGGAAGTTCAATGTTTCTGAAATGTTCTATCTTGATGTCATGAGATTTTTCCTGAGAAAGCTTGTGGTGTCAAATTGTCCAGGAATTGGGCTGAGCAGATCTTGAATTTGCCAAGACTTCATAAAAAATTAGCCAGCATTTGCCACAGTCTGTTTCAACCCTCATTATCACTCAGGCTCAAACTTGGACAGTTATCTGCAAGGACAAGTGATGCACATCAGGTTTGAGATTTTTCTTGTTGTCCATTGATTCTGTGTTGAATATGCTGTTTGTTACTCCAAACAGGATGTTTCAGGGCTCCTTTCTCCCTTTGTCAGGACACAGGGATTTCACAAGGCCTTGGAAAACTTCAGCAATCTGGGGGGGAATTCCAATCAATTCATGGGTTGAGGCATTTTTATGTCAATAGAAAACACTGAGCAAACCAGTCCTGTTTTGGTGCAAAAAGCCACCAGCAGATTATGTTTTGAGTCTTGCGTACAGCTTGCACTGTGTGCAATGCATCACTCTACCTTCTCAGTGTCTTGGTTACCTGGGAATTAAAGGAAAATCCACAAATCACTCACAGAGGTCTCACAACTCATCTTTGCTGTGGTCTTGACATAGCAGAGGGGAACCATCACAAGGCAAGCATTCGGAGCCGTGACACCTCTCATCAAGCTCCCCCCCCACACACACACACACATACTCCAGTAGACAAATGGGTTTTGGAACTAGCTCTGGAGAGAACAGAAGACAGTGTCTAAATATCTTGACGCGATGCCACGAATGGACTGGAATATTTGAATCTCTCAATTTGGCATGTTAAATTTGACTTCAGCAGATGAAATAAGGCCAGGGTCCAAATATCTGATGCCGCCCTGCCTGTGTGAAAACCCCAATTGTTGGTGTGTGTTCACCATCCAGTGTCAGAAGGAATAAAAACAACCCACATCAAATGTTCATGTGACTGATGCAAACACAAGAAAGTGGAACTTCCACAAAAAAAACACAAGATGGGAAGGACAAAGACTTTGAGGGGGATTGAAAATCCTGAACTTCAGTGCTTTCCCAAAAAACATTTATGGGGCAACTATCTTTTCTGCTTTTTGACAAACCCAAATTGCATTTGCCCATTGGCAAGTCTGCAAAAATGAAATATCCAGTCCCAGTGAATCATTTCTGTCTCCAAAACAAGTGAAAATGGCAGGAAAATGGCAAAAACCCACAACAATTGTGCAGCCAATTGTGTATTTTTTGTGACATCATCCTTCAATGTGTGTTGAGGGAAGTGACACCAAAATTATCAAACCCTATTAATGTGGAATTGTTGTAGAGCTGAATTTGGTCACACTTCTTCAGCCTCAACAGGAAACAGGGCATCTTAGCAAACCTGGAGACACAGCCTGTATAAATGACTGTCACCGTGAGACCTCTTGTTGGTGAGGGCAGGGTTTTTGTGTGTGCAAGTGTGTGTGTGTGTGTGTGTGTGTGTGTGTGTGTCAGGGGGTGGTCACAAATTTGGGATGCCTGCAGTCTGTGATGTTTCTTGTCATCATCATGGATTTTGTTTCATTTGTCTCAATTGTCTCAATGAGTGTTTCCAACATGCCATGAGACAGAAAAATCACCATCTGTGATGATACATTTTCTTAAATGTTTTTGAGGAACAAAATGAGATGATTCATCAGCATTATCGGGTCAATCGGGTTGGCAGTGCGGTGGTGGACAAAAAATGTATTTGTTTAATTTGCCAAACAACATCTGCACCACTTGATTGTTCTTTGTGACATTGTAGTAGTGCAGCAGAAGTCACTGGAATCATGACTGGTCACAACACATTATCACAACTTTACTTGCAGCTCTTCTCTCACTTCTGGCACTGTGTGGAGGGTGGTGGGTACAATGACCCCTGGTCCAGCATTGCTGAGGGTCACACTGAGATCCCTGATGACATCCCCACCACTGCAACTAGTATCAGCCTGATCAGTAACATGATCACTGAGATCAAGGCTGGGGACTTCTCAGCTGGGTACTTCAGGTGCAAACAAGTCCAGCTGAGCAGAAACCAGATATCAGAGATAGAAGCTGCAGCATTTGAAGGTAAGAGTTGTGCAGACAAAATATGAGAAATGACATCATGAAATAGTTGTGAGTGATGGAGTCTGAAGTTGACAGTATTGTTTCAGGCCTGCCAAGATTGGACTTCCTGGACTTGAGTAACAATGAACAGGAAGAAATCAACAGTGACATGTGGTTGGGAATTCAGACCCTTATTTTCCTGAGCCTCAGTTTCAACAAGATATCTCTGCTTCATGCTGGAGCCTTCTCAACTCTGCCAAATCTCCAGAGGCTCATACTGTCAATCAACCACATTGATACCATTTTGCCTGCACCTTCTCTTGCTCACTGCCAACGAGTTGTCTGATGTTAGGGGAGGTGTATGGCAAGGATTGTCATCACTGAATGAGTTAGATTTGGATGGCAATAACTTTACTGAAGTTGGGCAAGGTATGTGGCAAGGCTTAGAAAGTGTTGAACAATTGAAGCTGTCAAGAGCTGGGGCCAGGGTCTTACTCCAGGTGCTTACAATGCCCTTGATAATCTCAACTACATTGACTTGGAGGACAATTTACAATTTTATTTAGAGCTGCCTGAATATGCATTCAATGTGACCAAGGCTATGCAGGCAGAGGGTTCCCTAAGGCTTGTTGTCAGGGGCAACCCCATCTATTGTGATAATGACCTGTGTTGCTTGAAGGAGGCAGAGAGTCAAGGAAAAATTGAGTTTTATCTGGGCCAATTTGGGAAGGTTGAGTGTTCCAACTACCCAGGGGCTCACTGGGATCAGGTCGTGGGCTGTGAAGAGGAACCCACCTTCTGTGACGTCATATGTGGGTCAGCCTGTCCTGAAGGGGACTGTTTGGTCAATTGCACTGCTCTATGTGAGAGAAAACTCAATGAACTGCTCACAAACATGGAATGTTAACAAGAGAATGCTAAATGTGAACTGGAACATGACCTGAGGTACACTAGTTTGGTGTATTTTGCATGATAAGAGAAGCAATAAAATTGTATTGTGTTTCATGTTCTTGCGACAGTTTGAAATTCTATGATGAATGATTTGTAGCACAGTCACAATCACACCATATTCAAAACAAGTGCCCCATGTGGCAGGAGGATGGTTAGGAAGTTAGATCGAACCAGAATTTTCTTTTTGCAACCAGTTTTTGTGAACGAAAAGCACTGTCATACTGTCGCCCTTGTTGGTATTTTGTCTGCCTTTTCTTCGTTTTGTTATATATCTGTGGAGAAAATTGTTCAGCATTATTCTGAAACGAGAATTACTTCCAGAGTACCAAATGAAAGTACATTTCACCCCGTTCAATTCAGCACCTGGGTGGACATGCAAGTTTCACTTTCAATTGGCACTTGAACTGAAATCTTTATTTGTGTTGGAGAACGTTGGGGATATCGCCAGTCCCGTTGGGATCAACGTGACCACAATTCAACAACCTCATCTATCTAGAATGGTTCAGTACTTGATGATACCCCTTCGCAATTATCTTGGCTGACTATGAAATTAGTTTGTACAGTCGTCCCCCCTTAATTCGACAAGGTCGTTGCACGGAAAAACCGACTGATTAAGCGGGGCGACGTACTAACAGGGGTCCTCTTAATCCGACAAAAGCCTGTTTGG
>JAAUXT010026950.1_pt1 | contig 18353 bp, 16 predicted proteins | sample 7278171 | NCBI WGS metagenome assembly JAAUXT01 (sample SAMN14350112, study PRJNA611818) | marine sediment metagenome | isolation source: surface marine sediment (1.8m) | place: French Polynesia: Moorea | collected 2018-08
AAGGAAGATTGTGTCCTACTCTTTGTTATTCCCTTAGGATTTGAAAAAAATCACACCGGAACTACCAGAAATGCCACCCGATCGGGTACTTAAATTTCTTGCCTCGTACGTTCGTTTGCCAACAGGTTTTCAAAATTGGGTGACGCGCGGTGGTTTTTTGCGCTAACGTCAAAATTTTCACCATTGGGTTCAGTTTTTGACGTCGACGTCAAGGAAACGACCGCGCATCACCAGAGTACAAACTGCCTCAATCAGATCTGAGCATGGTTCATGCAAGAAAGACCCAAGCCAAGACACTAAGATTATGGAATTTTGCTCTTTCTGAAGCTTGTTCTTGGCTTCTTCGAGCCAGGCTCAAACACCTCCACATAGAGGGTTTCTGCATTTCCTTCCAGCAGTTCAAAGCATCTGGATCCGCTACGTAGCACTGTGACAGGCGTTGCATTGTGTTTCCATATAAGGAGCGGTGAACGAGTCAGTACGCTTGGTACTTCAGGTACAGGTACTTCATGATAACCTTGTTGACATGGGTTTTCCCACAGATGACGCGGCGTCCAAATTTTGACGCGATGCCAAGAAGGGACTGGACGATCTCCAATGGGCGTCATGTTAAATTTGACGCCCTCGCGTCAAAATGTTGACGCGCGCGTCAAAAATTCGGACCCCACCCTGCCTGTGTGAAAACGCCCGTATCTGGGATGGTCAGTGTGTGCGGAGTGTGATGGCACAGTGGATCCAGGGAAGGGTAGGGACCTGGGTCAGGGTCAGGGTCAGGGTCAGGGGCAGGGGCAGGGTCAGGGTCACATGTCGTACCCTCCTGGTCTCAAAGTGACCTGGGTCAGGGTTGTGTGTTGTACCCTCCTGGGTCAGGGGTGTGTGTCGTACCCTCCTGTGTCAGGGTTGTGTGTCGTACCCTCCTGTGTCAGGGTTGTGTGTCATACCCTCCTGTGTCAGGGTTGTGTGTTATACCCTCCTGTGTCAGGGTTGTGTGTGATACCCTCCTGGGTCAGGTTTGTGTGTGGTACCCTCCTGGGTCAGGGTTGTGTGTCGTACCCTCCTGGGTCAGGGTTGTGTGTTGTACCCTCCTGGGTCAGGGTTGTGTGTTGTACCCTCCTGGGTCAGGGTTGTGTGTCGTACCCTCCTGGGTCAGGGTGGTGTGTTGTACCCTCCTGGGCTCAACGATTCGGGTCCTGCAGACGGGTCAGAATTCTGATGTTGTCATCAATCTGTCGAACCTGAGACACGATGCAGTTTGAATTGGCACATAAGGGTGCGGACAGACTGAATGTTGCGTCGTGCTGCCCCGTCGTGATGTGGCGTCGCCTCATTGTATCGCGCCAACCGCTCTGGGAGTGGTTTGGGCGACGCCACAGCATGATGGGGCAGCACGACGCTGGTTGCTGCGTCGCTGGGAGTGTGTTCCCAGCCCAAGCGACCGTGTGTAGAACTGCCTCCTGAAGTATATATATATTTGGTTGTTTTTCTTCCATTCTGACACATCAAACAGGAGACCCTCCCTGGATCCGCTCAGATTCGCTCTGCTGTTGTTTGTCGTCGGTCTCCAAGGAGCGGTGCCTGAATGAGTACTTCACATACTCCAGAGTACACGCCTGATACACTTGTGATGAGCACGTGTACAGTACATGCGGGTACAGCGTGCGTGATTTCTACCAGGGGATCCAGGGTGGGGTCAGAGAAGCCATGGATATCTCAGTACCAGATGATGTTCAGCTTTTGATGGAGCTGTTTGAATTTGTTGATGTGCGTGTGTGAACCCAGTGTGTCTGTGTGTGCGTGTGTGTGAGTGAGTGTGTGTGTGAGTGTGTGTGAGAGAGTGAGTGTGTGTGTGTGTGAGAGAGAGAGAGAGTGAATGTGGGTGTGCATGTGTGAGAGTGAGTGTGTGTGTGTTTGTGTCGGTGTGTTTGTGCGTGTGCATAAAAGTTTTGTTGAACCAAAACAAAACAAATTGGAATGAGTTCATGTTGGTTTCTTTGGGCACATTCCATTTCCTTATGCCGCCCAGCCGACTGAACCCAAATGGCTGACTTCGCCCACTTCATCCCATCTCAAAGCCGGAGGTGAAGTGACGCCGTACGCGTCAATCGAACACCCACCCCTCTGTTGAAGCCCATGGAAAAGATGTTCTGAACAGAGATAAAAGACGCTCTGGATCCGCCCCAATTCATCGTGTTGTTGTTTGTGTCTCCAGGGAGATAAGGTACCTCAGTACCCAGTTGGTACCTCAGGTACTTCTGATAACCTTGTTGATATCATCAGCATGGGAGAGGACGGGCATGCAGGGACCGCGTGCACGATTTGCACCAGCCGATCCAGACTTGGGCCAATAGTTTTTACTTTCTCCGTCGACTGGTATTGTCCGTATGTGTCTGTCCGTCCGTGACCTGGTGGCGGGGACCCCCCCTGACCCCATGACCTGGTGGGGTGACCCTCTCACACCCCGTCCCCATCACCCCGGGGCCCTGAAGTAAGCACCAGTATAATTTCCATCTGGCAGTTGAAGAGGTTACAACACAACACACCTGGGTATCAGCTCATTTTCAGCTTTTGGATGTGTTTGAATTTTGTGAGGTGTGTGTGCGTGTACACGTGTGTGTGTGCACGTGTGCGTGTGTGCATTTCTGTGTGCGTTTCTGACAGCTCGATCCAAGGGGAGACTGGTTGGATCCACTGCAGTGCAGTCATTGTTAGGCAGTTGTTGGGCAGAACTGACAGCGCGACGCAGCGCGCACCGTTTGCTCCAGCGGATCCAGGGCTGAGGTTGCGGACTCAACATTGGGGACTTTATGCAACGACGTTTCACTGAACGCCGCGTCAATGCCAACGTCGATTTATGTTTCATGATTGGCCAGCGCCATGGAAACGGTGCCCTTTTCGACGTTGGCGTTGGCGCGACATGCGCCTCAAACGTCGTGTCGGACCCATTGCGGGTCCGACAATCAGATCTCAGAGTGACATTCTGCTTCAGAAAAGCTTGAGAACGCCATGAAGGCCTGGATCATCTCCAGTATTGCGAGCCATATTTTATCTGAATCAGGCAAAGAAAATCGATTTAGTTCAAACGTCTTCTGAACCGTGAGAGGTTTCCTGGATCCGCTTCAGTTCCTGTTTTTTTTTTTCACTCGCTCCGGTGATTTTTATTGTCACTATGTGTCTGTCCACCCATGATCTGATGGGGGACCCCCACCCCAATCCCCCGTAAAGGGAACTTGGGCCCTGGAGTCAGCATAAAGACCATTTTGATGCTGGCGGTTGAGGAGGTAATATTTCTCTCGGGGGGCACGCGCGACACAATGCTGTGAAGCGTGCTAGTTTGTCGCAAACCAATGGTGATGCAGTGGGTACTTCAGATAGTTCAGATGACCTTGTTGACCTCATCTCAGGTCAGCACACGGGACGGGCACGTGAGCACAGCGTGCGAGATTTGGCGGATCCAGGTTCGGCTGAAAATTTCTGCTGATGTCAAAATGTTTGGAAAATCTCAGATAACGGAAAAGGAGACAATGATGTGTTAAATTTGATGAATTGCCTCAGTGTGCGTGTGCGCGTGTGTGAGTTTGCGTGTCTGCATGTGTGTAAGTGTGTGTGTGAGTGTGTGTGAGTGTGTGTGTGAGTGTGTGTGTGAGTGTGTGTGTGCGTGTGCGCGTGTGTAAGTGTGTGTGTGTGAGTGTGTGTGTGTGTCATTCGAATCAATTTTTGTACACTAGATGTGTATTTTTGGGCTATTCACTGCCATCACTGCTACGTCCACTGGTTGTTATGGCAGCAGCCTGCAGAGCCAATTGTTTTGATGCGCTGATCAACATGATGATGACTTCTCCATTCAACTGCACAAATCAAATTTCCAGTGCACACAGCGCCTTCTTGTTGAACAGCGAGTCACATTTTGTGATTTTTGAGTGAAGTTCATTTTGAATGAGGAGAAACTCTCTGGATCCACCCTGGTCAGCTGTTATTTAGTTATTTGTTTTCCGTCTCCAAGGAACATTGACCTGAGTGGGTACTTCAGGTACGCTTCAGATACTCGAGATACTCGAGATAACCCGGGACAATGAAGGTCGGGTTCTGTGATGTGTAGTACATGCGGACAAAGCGGATCCAGATTTGATCGGGTGAAACCAAACTGTAATTTCGGATTCACGCTCAGATTCGGCAAATCGAACGCTGCCAGTATTCTCGTCTCCGATGCGCTGTCCCCCTGGGTACTTGAGTGGGGGCTGCACATACTTCAGATATCATTGGGCTGGGTTAGGATCTATCGTTGAAGTGCAATGCCAGTGGACAAAGACAAAGCGGATCCAGGATTGAGTAGATCTCGGACCGATGTAAGGGTTCACTCACGCTGAAAAATGGTTCCTCAAGAATCATACAACTTTTCGAGACCTTTGCTCGAGAAAAGAGTTGTGTGATCGAACAGGAAACTTTTTGCAAAGTGAGAACCAATTTCTACCATAATGACGTCATGTGCGAGAGGCTGTGTGACCGCAGCGTGGAGGAAACTTTTGTTTCCACAGAGCGTTGTCAGGGAAACAAATCGCTGTTGCTGCCTGCAAGTAGTGGTGCCCGACCAGGCACTGGAGTAGGGAGTGGACATACTTCTGATATGGCTGGCGAAATTGTATAAGGTCAGGAGGCACAGACGTTTTGTTGAGTTGTTTATGTTGACAACGCACACAATGCAATAGGCAGATTAAGCATGACGTTTGAAAGCGGCTGAACGTCGCGCCAACGTCACATCGCCGACGCGATGCGTGAACGTCGGAATAGCAATTTTGACGCGACGTTGACGCGACGGGGCTCCGACGGGTGATTTCAAACGTCGCGCTTTATCTGCCTAATCTGCCTAATGACCGTGTTCGATTGACGCGTGCGATTCGTCCAGTGAGCCCAAATGGCTGCCTTTCCCCACCTTCAACCCAGGGCGAAGTGGCGCCACTGCGAGGGCGGCCGCATGTGTGAATCGAACAGGCCCAATGACTTTTGAATAGCGGGACATGTGCCCGTAGTGGATCAGGGTCCTTGAATGGTCACCTTTGGTTCCTGTCGACGTCTGAACCATGGAGGTTCGAATTTTACCAGCTTCAATTGCAAACATCAAACAGGCAAAACGACTCTCCTTGCCTCGGTGGGCGATGATGTATTTTCCCCGTCAGTTTGGGATGGCGGTGAGTCCAATCTTTCGTCGTGAGGATGGGAGGGGCGTTTTCTACACAGTTGATTTTAGTGGGGCTTCGAACAGGCCACTAAAACAAGAACACGAGTGTAACGAGCTGCGCTAAGAATAGTTTGCATCTTCTGAAACATTTTTGATGATGCAGGAGATTGCACAAACGCATTTCATATCAACCGAGTTCGGGGGTGTGTGACGAAACCTTGTTCGGGCAGCTCAAGCTGCCAGAGGTTTGGGGGACCCACTGGACCCACCAAACCCAACAGACCCATTGGATCCCTGACCCCAAGACCAATTGGACCCCTGGACCCACTAGACCCCTCACCCCTGGACCCACTAGACCCCTGGACCGACTGCACCTGCTGGACCCGCCAGACCCATCAGACCCAACCACCGGACCCACCAGACCTACTGGACCTGCCGGAGCCACTGGACGCATCTGACCCACAACACCCGCGAGAGCCACACAGCCCACTGGACCCATAAGACCCACCAGACCTAAATCACTGGACCCTTCACCCCTGGACCCACTGGACCCTCTGGACTCGCCAAACCCACCACACCTACCAGACCGACTGGACCTACCAGACCCACCAGACCCATTGGACCCACCAGACCTAAAACCACTGTACCCCTCACCCCTGGACCCACTCACCCTGCTGAACCTGCTGGGCTCACCGAACCAACCCATTTGATCCACCAGACCCAGTGCACCAAGTGGATCCACTGGAGCCACTGAGACTCATGGTGACTACGAGGGCTGTCCACCTTGTAGGTCTGCACCACGCTGGCAGTCCTGATATTGCGGCGCAGTGGGAACGTCATGGACAGCCCTCGTATTTAAAACAAATCTTCGTATTTACTTGGTTCTGTCTTCTGTCTCGAAGGGGCAGCCGTGAAGGCGTGGGTACTGCACATACTTGTTGATACTTGCTGACGTCATCAGAGATGAGCTCATGAGAGAGACAGTCACATGCGGACTGAGCTGTGTCAAAACATGTAGATAAACTCATTGTGTCGGCTCTGGAAAACTTGGTGCGTGGGAGCACTGGTCAGTGACCTAAATACCTCCTGCAGAAGGACCTCTGGTGGGCTGCAGGCACTGGAGAGACAGTGATTACTCTGTGACCTGGTATCTGAAGCTGGCACCCTTCAGTACACAGCGTGCACGTGGGTACCTGAGATACTGTGGATGACCTTCCAAGGTGGTGAGCCGAGCAGCTGATGAACATTGTGTGGTGTGTGTGTCTCGACCCTGGGACGCTACTCCAAGAAGAGAGGACAACTTGTTGCCTTTCATTTCATTTTGTTTTCACTGACAAACTCAATGGTTGATTTGGCTGACTGGTCAAGAGGAACTTGAATCAACAGTTGTGTGGAACTTGTGTCTGTCAATTTTGGAACAATTTGAGATAAACATCTTTTGTCCCAGACTCAAAAATTTTGTAACTTGACTGACCAAAAGAAACTTGATTGAACAATTGTGTGGGACTTGAGTCAATCAACCAAACACTGAAGCAAAATGGAGGGAGCCTGTAACCACTGTGTGTTTCCCCTGACAAAAAAGAAGAATGACAAGTATTGGGTGAAGGGCCTGACTTCGCTCATCTATGCAGCTTCAAGAGGAAGAGTGAAGTGTGTGAAGTCTTTGTTGGATGCAGGAGCTGATGCAAATGCCAAGACCAAGGAAGGGTGCACAGCTCTGATTGCTGCTTGCACAAAGGGTGAAGCAGAATGTGTGAAAGAACTGATCAAAGCTCAAGCTGAGGTCAACAGACAGAAGAAAGATAGACACACAGCTCTCAGTGCGGCTTGCTATAGAAACAATGTGAAGTGTGTGAAGGAAGTGATCAAGGCCAGAGCTGATGTGAACAAGAAGAACAAGCAAGGGTGGACTGCTCTTTTTTGGGCAGCTGATGGTGGACTTGTGGAGTGTGTGAGGGAACTTATCCAAGGTGGAGCTGAAGTGAACACAAAAAGCATCTATGGTTGGACACCCGTGATGCATGCAACACACAGAGGGCATCTGAAAGTAGTTCAAGAGTTGATCAAGGCTGGAGCAGATGTCAACAGCAGTGGCCTGGGTGGATGGAACTCCTGCATAGTTGCTGCCTTCATGGGGCATACTGAGTGCCTCAATGAGCTTCTGAGAGCTGGAGTTGACCCCAACAATCAAAACAACAAAGGTAGAACTGCTGTCATGGTTGCTGCTCAGAAGGGCAACACAAATTGTCTTGATTCTCTGGTCACAGCAAATGCTGATGTAAACCAGGCAGACAGGCAATACCTCACTGCATTGTCCATTGCTTCTTTCTTTGGACATGTTGAGTGTGTGCAGTCCCTTCTGAAGGCTGGAGCTGTTGTGAACCATATTGACAAAGATGGAGACACAGCCTTGATTTGTGCTGCTCTTGGGAAACAGAAGGAGTGTGCTGAAGTTCTGGTGAAGAACAAAGCCAACTTCAATGTCCAAGGACACAAAGGGCAAACTGCCTTAATGTGGGGTGTTATCAAGGGTGATGTACAAAGTGTTGAGCTTTTGATCAGAGCTGGAGTAGATGTGAATCAACAGAATAGGCATGGGTGGTCTGGTTTGATGTGGGCTGCATACACTGGTGATTTGGAATGCATCCAAGAGCTGGTTCTGGCTGGAGCTGACATCCACCAGCAAAACAGCAGCAAAGCCACTGCACTGGATGTAGCCAGACAATGTCAACATCAAGAATGTGCTGAGTTTCTTCTGAAAGAAGTACTGAAAGAAATAGACGAACACAAGGCAACTGCAGCTGAAACAGCCAAAGACAAACTTCTGAAACTGTATGCATACAGAGGAGACATTGAAAGAATCAACCAGATGATTCAAGGTGGTGTGAACATCCATGCAGTAGATAGAGTTGGAAACACAGCACTTGCATATGCAGCAGCCCAAGGCCATGTGACCTGTGTGCAGGTACTGGCCACATCTGGATTCAGTCTGAACACACAAAACAAAGATGGGCACACTGCTCTGATGATAGCTGCAGTCAATGGGCACACTAAGTGTGTGGAAGCATTGCTCACTTTGGGTGCAGATGTGATGCTGAAGAACAGCAAAGGCCAGTCAGCATTACAATTAGCAGCTGACAAAAGACACACTGACTGTGTCAAAGTGATTGTGTCCCACTGGAGCAGGCAGAAGAAATCCACAGAACTCATCCTGTATGCTGAAGCAGGAGATTTGGTGAACTCAAAGAAAATGATTGAGGAAGGATGTAATGTCAATGTGAATGACGCAACCCAAATGACACCTCTGATGGCAGCAGCATCCAATGGTCACTCAGAATGTGTGCAGCTTCTCTTGCAAAACTATGCCTCAACAGACAGTCAGGACAAACAGGGCTGGACAGCACTGCACTGGGCTGCAGTCAATGGACACACAGATGTTGTGATGAAGATTGTTCATGAGGAAGCTGAACTCAACAAAGTAGACATTTATGGTTGGGTACCTCTTATGCATGCCTGCTTCAATGGTCATCTGAATACAGTTCAAGAGCTCATTCAACATGGAGCAGATGTGAACATTGCTGGTCATGATGGCTGGACAGCTGTTATGGCAGCTGCATCAGCTGGGCAACTAGAATCCTTGCAAGAGTTGCTCCAAAATGAAGCTGACTTCAACAAGAAGAACCACTGGGGCAGAACAGCCCTGATAATGGCTTCATCCCAGGGACATGAGATGTGTCTCCAAGAACTGATCAAAATGGGAGCTGATTTGGATGATTGTGACAACTATGGTATTTCTGCCATGATGTTGGCAGCATTCTGTGGCCACTTGAAGTGTGTTAACTTGCTTTTGGATTCTGGGGCCAAAATCAACCAACAGGATAGGACCAATGACACAGCCCTTATCTCAGCTTGTATGTCACAGAACTTAGACTGTGCAAATCAGCTCCTCCTGGCTGGTGCTGACTGCAGAACAAAAGGATTTCAAGGCTTCACAGCTTTACACTAGGCTGTCATGACTGGAGACACAGGTTTCGTGTGTCATTTGATTGGCTGTGGCTCAGATGTCAATGCCCAGGATCATGAAGGTTGGACCCCCTTGATGTGGGCTGCTCAGGCTGGAAATGAAGAGTTTGTGGAGATTTTATTAAAGGCAGGAGCCTGTGTATACCTTCAAAATGGACAAGGTTCCTTTGCACTTGAGGTTGCTCACAGCTGCGAACAGCTTGTGTGTGTTGAATTGCTGCATGAAGCAGTTGTAGCCTCCCTGTGGGAGTTGGAACAATGGAAACTTGCAGCCTTATTGATGCATGCTTTACTGAAGAGGAGCATTGCATTGGTCAGAGCTCTAATTAAAGTTGGAGCTCATCTTCTACCTCAACCTAAGGGAGTTCCAATTCTCCGTGTTCCTGTAGCTGATGGACACTTGTTGTGTGTCAGAGAGTTGATTCAAGCTGGTTGTGAGGTGAATGCTCAATACCATGGGATAACACACCTGATAGCTGCTGCAACTGCAAACCAACCAGAAATTTTGAAGGAACTGTTGGACGCAGGTGCAGAGGTAGATACACAAACAGCAAATGGAAGAACTGCTTTGATGTTTGCAGCTCAAGGCGGATTCCCCAAATGTACGAAAGAATTGATCAGAGCTGGTTGTGATGTGAACAAAAGGGACAGAGATGGGGACACAGCTCTGCGGTTTGCTGCAGGTTCATGCCTGGAATGTGTCAAATGCCTGGTGAATGCCGGAGCAGATGTGAAGATTCCTGGAAAGGACAGAGTGGTTCCTTTGATGGCTGCTGCTGGAGCAAACAGGGTGGATATTGTGAAGGAACTGTTAAGAGCTGGTGCGGACATTCATGCACAAGATGAGAACGGTAGAACTGCATTGATGTTTGCTTGTGTCAAGGGACACACGGAATGTGTAACAGAGCTAATATGTGCTGGAGCTGATGTGAACAAGGCAGACAAAAAAGGAAACAAATCAGCACTGATTTACACAGTTGAACAAGGCGATTATGTAGATTGTGTTCAACAACTCATAGATGCCCAGGCTGATGTTGACCACACAGACACACAAGGAAGCACTGCACTGATGATATGTGCTGAGGAGAATCGAATTGAGAGCATGAAGAGGTTGATTTCTGCAGGTTGTGACATGAACAAGAGAGAGAAGTATGGTTGGTCACCATTGATGGTGTCACAGAATCAAGGACACTTTGAGTTGATGAAATGCCTCATCAGAGCTGGTGCTGATGTCAACCTGACAATAAAGGGTGGACATCTGGCAACAGGTGAGACAACGCCTTTGATGTTCGCTTGTGCTGCAGGCCATATTTCTATTTTCCAAGAGCTACTGGAGGCAGGTGCTGATGTGAACATGACAAACAGTGTTGGATCATCTGCTCTGATGTTTGCTGTACAAAGCCTCAGTGCAAAGATTGTTCAGCTTTTGATTGATAAAGGAGCTGATGTCAATGCGTCAGACAACTCTGGAAAAACTGCCCTCTACGAAGCAGCACAAGAAGGTCATTTGGAAGCCAGGTCAAATGGAGATTATTCTGAAAAGGAGGCAAGTTTGCAGCGGAACAAAATAACTGGTTACAGGAGTGAATCATGCAAAATATTGCTTATGCTTCTCAAGGCTGGAGCACATGTGAAATGCAGACACAACTTGAAAGACCTATGCAAACTTCATGTGGGTGAAAAACCAACAAATCCTCACATTCTCAACATGCTGTTTGCTGCTGGTGGTGATGTTCCTGATGCTGAATGTGCCAAGTTTGACAGAGAAAACCAAACTCTTCTGGAATTGTGCAGACATTCTGTCCGTAAAGCATTGAAGAAGACTCACCCTGAACAAAACTTTTACCAATCTGTTTACCAGTTGGACTTGCCACATGAGGTGCAATCTTTTCTTCTCTATCATGCAGGACACGATGAGAAATTTGACAATTTTCAAACCAAAAACAAAACAGAAGCACTGTTCTCAGCAGTGTTCAATGGGGAGCTGGATGAACTGAAAGCTCTGGTTGAATCAGGCATTGACATCAATGCAAGAAACAAGACAACAGGAGATACAGCACTAATACTTGCCACAAAAGGACAGCATATAGAATGCGTGAGATATTTGCTGAGGGAAAGCGGTGCATACAGGAGCTCAAGAGGTCCAGTTCAAACAAGGCACTCAGGCAATGATTTTGAGCCAAACATCAACCTTCGGAACTCAATGGGGCAGACAGCACTTATGGCTGTAGCTCTATATCCAGGAGGGGAAGAAGTAATGAAACTGCTGATTGAGGCAGGTGCTGATGTGAATCTGCCAGATTTGAAAGGAGCAACAGCAATATTTGTTGAGGTATTTTTGAACCGAGGAGACATATTTGATGAATTGCTGAGACATGGAGCTGATGTGAACATTCAGGACAGACGCGGAGACACTCCACTGATTAATGCAGTGCGCAAAAAGAACCAGACAGCTGTTCACAAACTTCTCAAGGCTGGAGCCAACGTCAATCAACAAAACAACGTGGGTGCAGGAGATACTGCTTTGCATCATTGTGTTACGCATCACTTACAGCATGGACTTGTTGAATTGTTGGTGGGTGGTACTGATCCCAACATTTCTACTAAGGATGGGGTCACACCACTGATGATAGCATCTTTCGAAGGATTCACTCAGTTTGTTTGTGGTTTGGTACTAGCTGGAGCAGATGTCAACAAACAAGCAAACAATGGTAAAACGGCAATGATACTTGCCGCTGTAAAAGGACACGCTGACTGTGTGAAGCTACTGATCCAAGCAGGAGCTGGCCTGGATGCGACAGATGAAGATGGGGCCTCAGCAATCCTCACAGCATCACAGAAAGACAATCAAAAATGCCTGTCACTTCTTCTGAATGCAGGGGCAAAAGTGCCATTTGATTCGATGGAGACAATTGTTCACCAACTTGTGGAGAAGATCAGATCTGGTGAGGAGGATGCCCAGTCACTATCGAAATTTGCAATACAGAAAATGTTGAAGTCATTCCTTGAAGCTGGAGTGATCCCTGACTCTGCAGAAACAACCCTACAGAAGCAGATACTAGAAGGTGAGTCCTGCATCAGTGGTCCCAAGGAACAACTGACAAGCTTTGGTCACAAAATATTTTCCTGACACCAAGGCACATGTGGGTCCTGTTTTTGGTCAGTTGCACATGAGGTAAAATTGATGACAATGATGTGTGTGCAAAGTTGTGGACCACAAATCTGCAGTCAGCTGCCCTTTGCATTGTTTGAACAAATTCAAGGACAGAAACTAATGACAAGAAACACATACATGCAAAGATAAGTTATTGAAACGATCATTGAAAGCAGTAAGTCTTGGTTTTTCAGTTCACTTGAAATTTTTGGGTTGGCAATCTCCACTCAGATTATCTTCACTGGTCAAAGCTTCCCTTCACCCAGGTGAACAATGTGGCTTGTTTCTTATTGGGGAAAGTTCTGTTGGTTTTCATATGTTGGATCAAACTCACGAGGTATTTTGGATGGTATTTTTCTGTTGTTGTGGACGGCACACAAACTTGTGATTTTCCAGCAATTTGCGCTCTTGAGGTGGGGTTTGTGGCACAAACATATCGTACTTGATTTTTATGTTCAAAATTTTCACCAGATTTGCATGACATCACTCCACTTCACATAACCTGCCCAATGACAACAGTGAGGAATGGCAGGAGGTACATGGCAACAGTTGCCAGGGGAGAAGACATCTGTCTCCAGGGAGACAAGTCAGATGTTCAGCTGAAGATCACAGCAACTTGCCCAACCAGAGCTCATTTCATGGAGGTTAGGACTGACCTGTCCAGCTTCAGTTCTATCAAAGTGAACAACAAGCCACTCATCCCAGATGATGAGTGCTTCATTGCTCCTGTGGTGGAGGTTTTGGGCCCAGCCAGGACAGATACTTCAGCCTACATTCTGAAGATACCCCACTGTCTGAATGAAACAGATGACAAGACCAAAGTCAAAGTTAGGATGCTGAAGGATAACAGGCTTCAAGCTCAAGCACTAGTTGAAGTACCATTTGAGAACAAAAGTGGGGACAGAGTCCTTTACTATGCAATTGGACCAAGATACATTGAACTTCACACCCCTGACTTCTCTGAGGTTTTCTGCACAATTTGCCAAACCCCACTGCATTGTCTGACAAGAGCTACAAGTTTTTTCTTCGGAAAATTTGAGAGTTGTGAAGAAGATGGTGAAACACTTCATGAAGTGGAGTTCAGGCCTTACTTCTGTAGCATTCCATATGCAGAGATCAGAGACTTCAGACAGGTGAATCAAGTGAAAACTTGCGATCACCATTTCATAAGTTGTTTGTATGTTGTTCTTCTGTGATATCAAATGTAGTTCATCTCACCTGCAGGGCTTGAGATCAGATGTGGTGGATATGAGCCTGAACTACATCACAGAGGGAAGCTTGCCCATTACAAATCAAAAGATTGACCCAACATCAGGCAGCATGAAAGTGTCTCTGTGGATGAAGGGATCCCAGTGGAAACCTCAGTTTGAGGACGACAATTGGAAAGATGGAAGGTTTGAACTGGTGAGTTCCCCAGGTTCTTGAATGCTTGTCTGATTACCAGTGCACGTGATCACTTCAAAAAGATACTGGCCAAATATGCTTGCTCTGCTGCCTCATGTCCAGAAGCAACAAGCATAACAAACATAAATTTGCAGCTGTCAAGAATTTTTGTCTTGCAGAAACAGCCTTTGCACCACATTCTCAGTATCCACGACAACCACATCTGCAGGTCTGAACCTAAAGAGGCGACAGTTTACAGTCTTGTGGCGGAGGGTGACAACATCACCAGGTTCAGAGGCAGATTCCAGGCCAACATATCTGTGCAGCTCCTTGCAGAGGAAGCCAGTGTGCCCCAGAAACTTCATGCAGTGTTGCAGACACATCCAGAAAACAAGGAGCTGCATGAACCAGAGCCAAAGATTGAAGATCCAGAACACCTTGATCATGCCCCATCAGTGCAGACAGAGAATTTCACAGCATCATTTCCACTCAACTTCTGCAGGGACTCCCTGTCCAGGGTAGGAAGCTACAGAAAATTCGCCAAAAATTAGTTCATTCAGAGAAGCAGGTACAATTTGAAAGACAAAAAAAAAACAACAACTGCATTTGGCAGGTTCTTATGATGTATGTTCTTACAGCAACTTCAGTCGGTGGCTGAAAAGCGCAAGGCAGATCCAGGGCAGCCATCACAGCTTCATACACATGTGAGTGAAATTTATGGAGGAAGCAAAAGATTTTTGTAAATTTGAAGTGAATGTGTGATTGACTGTTACTGTGTGACTTTTCTATGGCCACCAAGCAGCATTTTCCCCAAATGTCTTCAGAAAAAGAACGGCATTGGCAGCTCTGTACAGGTTTGGTGTTCGTGACACTGAGCCTGGTGGAGTTGGTCTCTTTGCAGGAAGGAAAGCGCCCAAAACTCAACACAGAAGAGACAAACAAAACAGTCAGAGCTGCACATCTGGATGAGGTGGGACTCAGCAGAGTTCAACTTGATGTTCAGATTATTGCATCCCTTCCAGTGTCAGACATGTGGTTTCAAAAATTGTTGAAAGCTTTGTTTGCCCATCCTTTGTTTAAGCATGTTTATTTCTCAATGTTTCCTCCTATGTAGCTTCCCCGGCTCCGAGATTCAGACCTGGCCCGCTTCGCCACCACCTTCTCTCCTGAGACCCTGGAACACCTGGCTCAGACCCACTTCAACATCAGCTATGCCGAGGTCAGAACAAAAAGAGCAAACAACCTCCAAAACATGGCAGCCTTCAAGACAGAACTGCTCCACAGCTTCAGAAACCAAACTGAAGCTGTACACAAGAATGCCAGGAAGGTAATAAGATTCAGGAGCTGAAGTTCTCTTGCCACAAAAAAATAGAATTGAGGCTGTGCTGCCACACCTCTTCCCATGTGATATGTTGCCTTCAAAAATGCCACATTGGTACAACTGGCATCGTTGGGACTATATGTGCCAAGAAAAGGGAAAAGTGTGATTTGGCCTTTGCTTCTTGCATGTTGTATTCTGATTGTCAATGTGGAGGCCCCACTGAAAAAGACAACCACTCCCCACTCACTGTCCCCACCCCCAAGAAATCATGGATCATTTAGGAGATTTTCTTTCAGCAATCTGGCGTCAGAACCATCACCCACCACACTGTTTCTGCCTCATGTTTCTTCCAATGTGTTGTTCAAACTTGCAGGAATTGTACCGTATCCTGCTGACAGCCGAGTCACAGGGAGAACTGATAGACATGACAGAGGAGGACCGACTCCGCGCCGAGCGAATTCTCCTTCAGCAGCGGTGATGCAGTGACTTCCATGAGAACTGTTCAGACATTCAGACTGCTCTGTGTCGCGACTGCATTGCTCATATACTTTTTTGATTTGTGATGGCAAAGCATATTGCATTTCTCTGTAATGTAGAAATGCAGGATCCCCATGTGTTTTGCGTTCCGCAGTGAATCGCATTGTTGTGATTGCATCATTGTGGAATGCAGAGAAACGCAGCTTTTGCTGAGTGACACTGTAATGTGCCGCAGTCAAACCTATTTCATTGGAGACAGTTCAAGTCAGTGAAGGATACATATTCTCTCACTTCAATTGTTGACTGCTTTCAAGTGTTTCATCATGCAGATCTATGGTCATTGGGTTTGGCAAATATTGTTTCTGTCTATGTTTGTGTTTCTGGTTTGTACAAGTATCATGGGGTTTGCTCATCTTCATGTTGCCAATGCAAGATTGGTCCGCTTGCTGTGTGCAGAACTGTGTTGGAGTTTGGAAAAAATATTCCAAATCTTTACTGTGAAAAATGTTAAAACCTTTTCAGGGCAATGAAGTTGTGTGTGGGTGTGTGTGTGTGTGTGACCCTCATGCTTTTCTGTTGTGTGCAACAGACATTTTTATGATGTTGCAAAGGTGTGTTTTTGGCAGAAGCAGCTTCTGTGTGTGTATTCAAAGACTTTCTGAAACAGAAAGAAGTATGAGGTCAATTTTAGATTCTGCCACAATTTTCATGATCTAAGAGACACCCTTGCAAAATATTCCCTCAATTCTCTTTTCCTGAAATATTATGCCGAACAAAGTTTACAGTAGGTCCCGCTTAATTCAACATGGTCGTTGCACAGAAAAACCAACTGATTAAGCAGGGCAACATACTAACTGGGTTCGAATTAACCGGGACCTACTGTATGTTGAATTGTCTTCTGTTGTGTGATCAATGCCCAATAAAATGAACCCTGGATTAAAAGGTTCAATCCCACATTATTCTTGCCTGCTCTCCTCTGAAGCTGTGAGTCTACCCAACTTCAGGTGTATAAAAGCGCATTCCCACCTTTACTACGGGCTTCCTTCACTGAAGCTCAGGTAGGTTCAGTAATAAACAGTTCAACACCTTCACACATGTGGACCTGTTCATGTGACCTGGTCAAGAGAGACAGAAGAGATCAGCTCCTTTCCCCTGATGAACAACGCATTTAGGTTCAGCCAGCCATGGGCATACTGAACGATGCTGGTCTGAACACACATACATAACACTTGGCAATCTTGGCTGTGTTCCAGAAAATTTGAAATGCAAATTTTTCAGACAAATTGTGACAATTGAAGGTCTGAATTCAGCAGGACAGGGTTCAGGATGATGTCATGTCCGTCGCACCAACTCATCCTGAAGTCTGCCGTGAAAAGATACCTCAATGAGGGAGGGAGAGGGAATCAGCCAATGACTGTCGTCTCCCAGATGATTTTGTTCATCAAAGCTTCAAATTGTGGAGAACAGGTGAGATGAAAAAATTGCAAATGAAATGGTGGTGTTTGTTGCCGAGAACACTGCTTGGGAAAGGTTGCCTTGGTTATGAGTCCAGAATTCGGGGGTTTGATCTTCTCAATTGCCCTGTGTATGCCCTGTTTGCAGGACTCTCTTTCAGAATTGCATTATCTTTCCCTTTCTGCATTGTCTGTCTGAGATTGAGACAGAACGAGGGACTTGTTGTGGGTTTCTTCAGAAACTTGAACATCCTGGGCATCATTGTGAACGGTTGACTTGTGGTGTAACCCGAAGGTTTAAAACCTCCATTGTCCTCTACGGCTGCATCATTTGCTGCCGAATCCCTTTGCTTCCTGCACCACTAGTTTCTGGAGGCCTTCTTTGGATGGCAACATCACCTTTAGTCATTTGTACCTGTACCGGTCGAGCGCAAAGCACAACAGGCATTGTTGTCCAAAATAATGAGTACAGCAGTTTCTCTATGAAAATGGTGCTCAATTGTTTCCCTTTTTGGTCTGTAAATTTGTTCTTGCTCAAGGAAAAGGCACCAAGAAGGAAATTTATCAAAATTGCCTTGTTGTGATTTGACAGTATTCCAATTTTGCTCTTGCTTGGGACTTGTGACCTTCAGGCAAAATGGGGTCATGTGTCATGTTCGGTGCAAAACACACGAGTTCCATGGAAGTTTTTTTTTCATTGAGAAACATTTGCAGCAAGTTCATGTAAACTGTGCCCAATCACCGTATTGTTATCCCCCGTGTTTTGCATTGTCCACATGTATGCATGTCTGTGTCACAAGTGCAACTTCGCAGCTGTCTGGATAGAACACCAACAACAGGTGTCAAAGGTTCTGTGCTAATTTCTCGTGGGGCGGGATTATTGCTCAGCCATTCAGATTTCATATTTTCATAACAACACGCACAAAGTATAGACTTCAGGTTTGGGCATTTCTTCCCAGACGCATGTGTGCACCTCACACATGCAGAACACCACTGTTGTGTGGAAAGCATCGCATCTTCCCACGGGTGCAATCCAGCTTTCCACCAAGAGCTGAGTACCACCAGCAATGCCTTCAGATGTGCATGCTGCACAAAGCTGAAGCTGTTCTTGAGGCCAGCCTCCGATGCCAACTGTAAAGCCACATACATCACTCAAACCTGTGGCAAGTTTGAAAAAAATAGCTCCATGGAGCTCATGGTGATCTGAGGAAATTCTGATTTCGCTCACTCTGATTTCGCTCACTCTGATTTCGCTTGCTCTGATTTCACTCACTCTGATTTCGCTCACTTTGTTTTGTCAAAAATTCTTACTTTTTTCACTCAACATTCACAATTTGGGAACTCATTTAGCACACATGCAAATGGAAC
>JAAUXT010079691.1_pt1 | contig 18352 bp, 18 predicted proteins | sample 7278171 | NCBI WGS metagenome assembly JAAUXT01 (sample SAMN14350112, study PRJNA611818) | marine sediment metagenome | isolation source: surface marine sediment (1.8m) | place: French Polynesia: Moorea | collected 2018-08
TCTCAACAGGAATTTTCGAATGAGAACGAAGAAATGTCGGCGTGTGTTGTGTGTGTGTGTGTGTGTGTGTGTGTGTGTGTGTGTGTGTGTGTGTGGTGTGCAACGTCACGTGCGTCAGCGAAGACTGCGTATCGTTGCATCACAGCTCTCTTTGGGGTGGACCGGTTGACCTATTGAAATGACAACACTTCCGTCAGGTCTGTACAAGCTTGTATGGCTTCCCCACTGTCGGATATTTTGAAACCATCTGTGTATTTCGTGTAAACATCAGCGTGAAATGAGGTGCTGACATGTTCTGAAGTGGCACCCACTTGACCCGACAACAGTTCAGAACCGACGGAATTGAGCTTATGAAAGCTTCACCCGTTTTTACTTCGAGTGACGGGACACAGGCTTCCCGAGGCCGCTCTCAGCATTGCGGACGCTTCTTCACAGCGGATCTGCGTTCTCCGGAGGTCAACACACACAAGCGCGAACCGCGGCCAGGTTCAGAGCGCCCGAGACTAAACGTCTCACCTGCGCCTAAGTGCACTGCACCTGGCACGAGAGGTGTTGCGTCGATGAATAGAACTTTCCACTCAACAACACATACTCTGCAAAAACAGCTTCGCCATTTCAGAACACAAGCATGTGGTTTCGGTTCACGTCAGATGTCGACCTCACCCAGACCTTTGCGCTTTTCTTGCGTCTTGAGTTTTTTGTTCGTTTCGTACGGACTGCCCGACGTTAACAGGTGTTGTTTGCCTTCTGTCAGTACTCAACATGTTCCATGCGTCTCATCAGCTCCGAAAGACAACCAACTGCAATCCAAGCTTCACTGCGGGAGAAAAACCCGTGAAATACAATGTAAACTAATTGGAAAGGTTGCTTCTCGCAAGAGCTTTGAAGTTGCGAGGCTTCAGTCAGCCACCGAAGAAGGAAAATGAGTTGTGTCTAGAAAGTAGTGATAATAACTGACACACCTTTGACCCGAAGCCACACTCGCAATTTCTCTATTTTCATTGCTTCAAATTGCAGTGTGTCACTGATTTGGGCGCACTCATAAGTAAAAGCAGCGACTTCCTCGCACAATAGCAAACGCTTTTGCAGTGAACTGAGTTGCGACTTTACCAGAACTGTTTAGAGACTGCAGAATGGCGGTTGTAGCTTGACCATTGTAAGCAGTCAAGTCCGCAAGGTAAAATGTTCTGTTGAAGAAACAACCACAAAACGAGTACCTGAGGTCGAGCACAAGTTTGAAGTACGAGTACAAAGTTCTGCGCATCAAGAACCAAATCTCAAAAACAGCTTCTGGGCGGGAAAGTTTCAAACGCGTGCAGTAGTCGAACAACAGCAACACCTTTTTGCTGCTGCCCCAAAACCTGTTTAGAAATCTTTCGTGTTGTGTAATTTTGAAAGAGAAACTTCCAGTGGCTGGGAATTGAACAACACTTTTACAACTTCGCGACAACTTACCATTTCAAGGAAATTGCTACGTTCCTTTAAAATGACAAAAGACTACTCGAGGGTCAAGTATAATTACTCCAGGGAGGAAATTAAACTCCAGGATTCGCAGCAGAACACGGAAGAAATTTACTGCTTCTGGAATTACCATCACTTTGCAGGGACAGCATCACCAGTCTTCTTTACCAAAAAGCGGCGGAAGAGTCACATTTTCCCAAACCGTTCCTGACGATGTCGGTTCAACGTAACATTTTCAGTGGAAGTATGAGATGAAAGTTCGTGGCACTGGGAGACTATTCACACAAAACGTTGATAACTGTGTCAAAAGGCTGAGTTGTTACAGCTTTCAGAAATGAAATTTGTGGTCATGACACTTCGAGTCTCACAAACACAGGGAAGCAAAATTCCACGCGTGCTTGGTGTGGAACAGACGTCATTTTCACTGACACGGAACGCAAGGCAACCGCGCCGTGGACGAGTTCACCTGAAGCTCAGTTCGCGTCCGTCTCAAGAATGTGGAATCTTGCTCAGAAAAAAAGTGATCACAGAAAAGGCCTCAATGAATTTTGTGGAGTCAAATTAAAATATGTCACTCTCAATCATCAAGGAGGGAGCGAGCTAATCCCGAGCAGCGAACGCCCCGACGATGTGACAGCTGCAAAATCGGATCGGAACTCATTCTGCGCCGGCTTACAGAAAACCTCGAAAATGTCAAATGACAACTTGGTTGGATTACAAACCAGTCTCGTTTTCTTATTTCCTTGAGAGATGGTGTTCTGGTAGGTTGTTTACGTCAGTTGGTGGTTGTGGAAACCACGCTGAACTGTTGCAACGTTACACGCACGTTGACCAAATGAAAATTGACAACAAAACTATAAAGTTCAATCTTTCATCTTTTTTTTCATTCCCAGCAACTGGAGACCTGCGGATGAAACAGGTTCAGTCCAGAAAGTTGGCTCGTCCTTCTCGCAGAAAGGATTCTATAATTCTCTCTCCCTCAGTGCAGGCAATTCTGCTGCAAAACCCAAAGAGGCTTTCTTGTATGGAATTAATGCACACAGCAATATAGCATTATGCACAGTTCTGTCAGTAAAATTATCTCATTGTGCTTCCGTGTGAGTAGTTCACCTAATTGCAGGGGGAATGCTAAACTGTATGCGCAAAGAATTCCCCCATTTTCCTTGGAAAGAGAAAGATTCCCCTTGAAGATGCAGCGCCAAAGATGAGGAACAGCTGACTCTCATTGAGAAGAGCGATGAAACCAAATGAAGCCAGCAGCTAAACGCCGCGCTACGGTGCCAAGTAGTTTCCTCGTCGCCTCACCAAATCTCCAGCGAAGAAGCACTTTCTTGTCCATTCTAATTTGGCTTCAGCATCGTGTGGGCACGCCACGTTTCACAACCTCTTTCACAAGTTCTTTTACAGCGGCTACGAGCACCGAATCCTCTTTTATTCGCCACACAATATCCCGAGGCTCAAACTTGAAATTTTCAAGGCAATCGCGACTTGAATAGCACACAAAATGACATTACAGGCAGCAAAGATCAGACAGCATTCTATTTGGGTGGAGCTTTCTTGTGGCACATTCCGGAGAAGACCTCAAATTTCCCGCAATTTCTCAGTGACAAGGTTTCAACAGTTATGGCTCGCCTGTTTTGACCGAAGCTGAAGGAGAAAACGCCGTCAACGACGCAACATTTGACATTGCCAGAGAATGCAATCAATATTCACGTTATCTTTATCGAGTCTGTGCAGGAATGCTGACCTCTCCATTCAACATGCGAGAAAGCAGCACAAGACATCCCTCAAAAACAGTGTTTTGAAGCGACGAGAGTGAGGCCTGATTCACTGACAGTCCTGCAGATTTGTTCTTCTTCCTGCTGGAGAACGATGATCAACAAGAAACCTAAACAGGGTGAACCTGCCTGTGCCGAAAGCCGCCTCACTCACTGCGGATATGTCACCAACAATGGTCTCTTGCAGACTGTACTTCCTCACACGGCTAATGATAAATCTGTTTGTCACTGAGAGGGAAGGAATCCTGAATAATTTAATGGCCACCTAATTAGTATTGTAAAATTGCTCAGAATAACCCCATGAAGCTGTTGCAGCAGATGAAGGCAGAAGAAACGGAAACACTGTGTTTTGACAATTATAGATCACAACGACAAGAAAGTACGACAGACGCAAGTGATGAAAGGATCTTTCTCGCCAGTAGTCGCGCGGCAACTCGTACAACACTCGTATGTGGGTGGATTTGGCTCTGAAAACAATGAATCAGTGAATTGGTTCTCTCTTTTTCACTGAATTTACGCCGAGGTCGACTGCTGAACAAAAAAAAACAACTCAGCAAATTCTCATGACAACCGAGGATATTTCAAGATAATAGATTTTCCGAAAGGACACAAGGCACGAGTATCAGTGCAGACGGCCTGCAGGTGGAAGTCCTTCAGATACAAAAGAGACCGTGGCGGTAATCTGCCGTTGGATCAGTGGGCGGCTGCTGTGCACGAGACTCGATGCCCAACGGACAGGTCCTCTCCTCAAACACGAGCGTAGTTATTAACCCTCAAACAACAATAGCGCGGTGCACAACGAGAGAGAGAGAGAGAGAGAGAGAGAGAGAGATAGAGAGAGTGTGTGTGTGTGTGTGTGTGTGTGTGTGTGTGTGTGTGTGTGTGCGCACATATTCTTGCAATGACAAAAAATATTACCCAACACAAAACGCGGTGTTGGTCAACGTGTGAATTTATAAATCCTCATTTGCTGTATCTGCAAGTGCCCACGCATCGCCACAGTGACAGAGCAGAAAACAAGCTCAACAGAGCACTACCTTCGAGGCAAGATGACTTATTACGAGGTGGCAATTAGACAGCTGAAACCAGCTGCAGTCGAGATGTGTCTCCTTATTATTGAGTGGACGGGAAGCGAGTAAACAGGACAATAGTGGCTGATGGGTTGTTCCCCAGCAGACTGCACAATCAGCAGTCCGCAGAGCTGAAGGTCGCCGCTTTACGGTCCGCGATAATATCACAAAAGACATTTCATCCAGATGATCTTCCGAGATTTATAGTTTGATTCAATTACGAACGTGCCCGTCACAGCACAAAGCTGTGTTTAGGCGCCCCTTGTGTCAGAATACCGAAGTCCAACTCCAATGTCTTGGCCAAACGAGCAGCCGTGTTTTGGGGGCAACGAGGTCATTGTGGTTTCCTGGATACTCAAGACTTCATGTTTGGGCTGGACCACGCTGTCGATCAGGAGAAGTAAGTTGCAATTGTGTAGCCACATCACATAGATATTCTGGGGTGGTATCACTTCTTTTGAAGCTGAATAAGGCAGCTTCATTCGTCTTTTATCCTGGACGCGGAGGTAGTGTGCAGACTGCAGCTGCACCGTTTCATTCAATTACCCCGTGTTCGCTCCTCCCCGCCCCTGCCAATTCTACATTCCCTGTGAAGTGAGTCTCTGCCACCCCCTCGCCTGCACGCCTCTGATACTGATTACACGTCCCCTTAGTCAACGCGTCTTTGACCTAATTACAGATCAGCTGCTTTTGTATCGCATTTATTCCAACCTGACAGAGCCCCCTGGAATCGCGCTTCTTGTTGCATCAATTCCTGGAAGAGCCTGGCAAACACACCATCTCTATTGTCGAGTAAAACAGCCACGCAGTCACTTGACCTAAGATTTAACGTCTGTGTGACATGTGCATAAATGCGAATAATAAATCACAGCTTCAGGAATAATTTTCCATTATCTCCTTTCCTGCAGTTGTCCGTGCAACCGCACTGGAAAAATCCGATTCCATGGAAGGCAAACTCAACCTAGCAGGCGTTCAATATTTACATGATAACCTTCAAGTATTATTGCTTCATTCTATTGATATTTGCTCCCACTCTGGAGTCGCATCTACACTCAGGATACTATTTTATTTATGGCACGAAAGGCGGGTCCACAGTGAATAAAACTTGTTGCGCTGTGTTCAGGCATCAGCGAGGTATTCTTTCGCCCTCAAAGCTCATTGAGCTTTCAGAACATTTGCAAATCAAAACACACGAACTTCAAAGCCAGTTTCGTGTCTACACAACATTAGGAGAGATTCTCACATCAGAGGGTCTTTTGACACAACTTACATGTAACCAAACACCCAATTCAAAACAGACCGCACAGGCGCTGGGAAGGGTATGATCAAAATTCTCAGGTACCAAGACTATTTATCTTTCTTTGAACCACACTTGTTCTTTCAAACTTAAATTTCCTGTTCATCAAAGTGTTAATGATGTGAAGAGCTTCCCTGGATATTGCAAGATAGCGACAGAAATTGGTGAAGAACCAGAGAGCATGTCACCGTCAACAGCAATTACATCCTTCAGCGAACTCCGCCAGTCACCACAATATCACAGAGAACATTCTCTGCGACAACAATGTGCATCAGAGATCTACCGTTTCAAACAGTGGTAACTTCACATGTGTGTCATGTTCAAATTTCAACCTTTGCACAGAGAATAAACTTGCTCGAACTGGTCTCGTGCTTGGGAGGCGTATCTGGGGTATCAGACGCATGGGAGCGTTTTCATTTCCACTGTGCCGCGGCAATCGTGATTTTCACATAATTGTCTTTGATAAGAGCTGCCCACTTGAGAGCATTGGCATCATGCGGATCCACCCATTTTATTGACCACGAGACCACAAATTCCTCATCAAGTGTACGCGAATTCGTAGGGGGCCGGCTGTAAATCTGAAGATTCTGCACAATCGTAACTGTCTTCTTTTTGCCCTTCTGGAATCCTGGCTCAGAGACCTGAAGCACTTGTCGAAAACGACTGTGGGATCACCAGAAGAGCGTCTGCGCATTCAAATGAAAGTTCGCTATCAAGTCAGCAAATCACCATAAAGTGATCTTCTCGTGAGCACTGCCAACACGAATTCTCGCCGTTGAGTACACATACTTGCATAAAAAGTTTATTGACACAGCAAACACATTTCGACAAGCACATAACTTCGCTACCAGCAAAACTGACTTTGTTTCTTTCTCAACTGCTGAGGACCAAAGAAGTTGGTTTTGCTTCCTGTCAAAACTACGGGTTGGGGGTATTTATTCTTTTTTTTTTTGGAAAAGTTGCCATTATCACAAGATCGTTGACAAAAGAATACAAGGGACAAGTTCGAATTGAACGTCTTTCAATGTGAACAGGAACCGGAAGACACCGAGCAGAACGTCGTCACCTGAATACAGCTCAGATGCTTCGAATCTTCTTGGCACGAGTTGTGAAACAAGGATTCAGACCCGACCAAAAAAGTCTCACAATTATAAACAAAAAATTTGGTCAGCGTAGATCGGCTGCACGTCCCTGACGTTTTGCCAGGAGGAAGATTTCTGAATCGTTCCTGACTGAGAAGAAACCAACGTTTGCAGAGAAATTCTGCCCAGCGACGCAAGCCAAGCTTGCAACAGCAAGTTACGCACTTTTCGCTTCGTACTGGCAGCCTTGCAATGTGAAGCTTCTTCATCAGTGAGCAATCTCTGTGATCTCCAGCACTCAAGTCCATCCCCCTTCGACCCTAATCTCCATCCTTTCCATGCTCCTTAAATCAAACATTTCACCTTCACAGTATCAAGAACATCATGGCAGATTTCTGACATTCTATTTTCTCCCTAAAAGCTGCTGCCCTTTTCTGATACACGCCTGCGTTGGTTTTACTCTCCTGAGGAACGCTTTGTGTCTTCCAGCTGTGCGACTCCATATATTTAGCAATTTTCAAGTAGCAATCTACTTGACCCCAGTGAACACAAATCATTCGGAAGAACATGGCATCAAGGCAGCGGGGAGCATACATCAAGAAGTGGGGTGCGGGGCTGACATCTTACACCCAGGATTGTGTCCTCACTCAACAGTTACGCTTCACTCGCAGCACCTCCCTATCTAATCACACAACACCAACGCTTTTCTTGTTAGCACGCTTATCCCATAAATCCTGACCACTCAGTTCCAGATACACGCTGATGGCCAATAGAAAGTCTTAATTCTTTTCGTACCCTTTCCTATTGGCCACAAAAGAAAACGAGCCACGGAGCCACACTGTCTTGGTGCTGTGTTCCAAATCGTACACGGGCACAGAATAGTTAATGATCGAGTTGCATCTGAAAACAGAAAGTGTTCCACGAGAGGAGGAAACCTCGAGGTCCAAAATTTCATCTACTGACAATTGCTAATTCTGGGGATTCAATTGGATGGCAAATCTATTTGGACGGAGGCAAATTGACAAATCGATGTAAATTCATTCAGGTAAAGCTGGCCAGTTATCCAGATGATACACGATATGCAACGCACTCACAGCTACACCGAGAGAAAAGTTGACTCATCACACAAATCGGTGTTCTTTGCTCGTTGCAAGAGCGAGCATATTTGTTTGCCGTGAGTACTTCTCGGTCAAACAATTAATAAGTGTTTAACGCAGGGAAAGTGTAAATCAAGAGTCATCAATCGGCAGCTGTAGTTGGACGGAATAAAGCGGGACATGTTGAGCTCCGTGCGTCAATAATTCACTAGCTCTCCGGAGTCCCCTCAAAGCCCGGCTCAATCCCCTTTCCTTCCTGCTCGCGAGGCTGTTGAGTCCTGTTGAAGGATGCTTCTAGCCCCAAGCCATTTCTCTCCCACTATAATGAGGAGCAGCTTTCCCTTCAATCTATTGTTCTTTTTCACAGGTCCCCAAAATGCGGGAGGCAGTGGGAAGCTTGTCCAGCCTGGAAGGCTGTGCAGCCTTGAGTGGGGTTCCCGTGGCAGCCGCAAGCGGGTCCCCAGACACCACTCTCATGCTCAGCAACTTCCCCACCGCATCAACCAGAGTCCCATAAATGACCAGTTGACATGACAAATGAAACGTTCAATGGCGCAGATTGCAGAATATGGCCGACGTCTACGGCTGGGCGGGCTTTCGCATCGCAATGTATCTCAAGCGAAGTGACTCGAATGACTTGTGTGTCCTCCTGGCCGCTCGCAGTTGACCGTGGCGTGCCTGGGAGCGGCTGGGTGCGCTCACGTGCGGCTCTCCCTGCTCGCTTATCGCCCCGACCACCGCCTTGACCCCGGCAGCGTCCAACTGACCATCACACATCGACCTTTTTGATGTCACCATCAAACATGCCAACTCGTGCAGCAAAGTGTTTGACAGGAAATAATACGTGAGACCGCAGCAAAGAGTGCTTCAATTCTGACCCAGCCTGCTGCAGCTCCGTGAGTTGCGATCACGCGGGGAGAAAAGCGAAATCTCGAGACTCGTATTGGCAATCCGAGTTCAAAACCTGCGGATTCTCCGAACGGCGTGCTATGTAAGCAAGACGCTAATCATTTTCATAACCCAATAGCCATCAGGCAGAATTTTGTCGATGGATGAAGCCTTGTAGGGAGTAGATTACCCCGAAAATAAACGCAGAGAGGGGGGAGGTACGCATCACGCAGAGGCTTCAATCATATGCCACACGGTTTTATTGTGCTCCGAACGTCAGGCTCAATGTCACAAGCATTCGGGTTTGGTGCAAACTGCGCAGGCTGCCAAGAATATTTTTGAATGTTCCAGCACTTTACGTGTTGTGGCCGTGGTTTATACGAACCAGCTTGTTCATAACACACCATCACGCACGGTACTTACCGTGGTATTTGCAATGCAATTTTCCATTGGCGTGACACACGGATTTTTCCACAACAGTGACATTTGAAGAAAATAATCCAAATATAGGTCACATCCATGTTCCATTCGCATGCCATTTGTAACTTCACATGTTTTCGTGAGTAAGGCTGTTCGAGGGAAGTAAATCAGTCACTTGACAAGCACAATGGCGGTTCTCTGCACGAGGCCTGGGCGAAATCAGGTTTTAATAGAGTGAGCATAGAGCTCAAGATCAATACTCAGTGATGTAGGGAGAAGATCAAGAAGGTGGCACAATGAATTGTCAATCAGTCGACCGCTGCCCAAGTTGTCGGAGCAGGAAACGTCAAACAAAGTATCTGTTCTCAGAGGGCCTTTTGTTTTCCTTCTCCTTCTGCCTCAAGACAATCAATGGCAAAGTTATTCAACCCATCTCAAGGACAAGCATCAGCATGATTTCAGCACAGTGTCGTGTCGCTGAGTCCATCTCTGTCTCTCAATTCCAATCAGCCTTTTTTGGGCTTTGCTGAGAGTAACAAGTTGTCCCCAGTTGCTTCAGTGTGCTTCGGTCGAAGGAAAACTGGACAGAGACTTTGATCGTTGAATACATTAGCCTTTTATGTGCAGAAGATAAAGACAGTAAGACTTCTGGAGGCTTACTTCGTTTCCGGACTTGGCTGCACCCTGCGGACATTGTCTGTTTAGCTTGAGCGGCTTACAAGGCGAAAGTCAAGCTGCTTCGCTAGGTCAGCCCGCTTGATTTCAATTACCCATTCTTCCTGACCGAATAGCTTCCAAAATCCATTACTTGTCAGCTGACTTGTGCCCATTAGCCATCTCACGTACTGACCACTGACAACTACTCAATTTTGTGGGGCTGTCATTACAGGTCGGGAGTCCATCCTGTTCAGGCACCTCCGGGTGAAAGGACGAACGAGCGAGATCTTGACTCGCTGCATTCCTTCCATAAGTTGGGAGTGTCGGGTTGTCCTTCGGGGTGGAGCCTCACGGAAGATAGTAATTGAATTCTCCGCCGTGTGCAACAGCGCATTCATCAATCCTGGGCAAGAAAAATGGCACCGATGTGCAATTTACTTTGTTCCGAAGCAAATAGCTGGGGCAGGTACAAAATGGCAAGATAAAGGTTACGAGGGCGTTCATTTGGGGGAGATCCATACAAACCCTGCCATACCCTTGGTTGCAAATAAGTTTTTCACTCCAAGAAACAGCAAGAGTGATTTGCAAACACTTTGGCAAATTTTCCCACAGCATTTCAGCTGGAAAATTTGGCAGGCTCTGTTGGCTGTTTTCGAAAGCGTAAGAAGAACGAACCAGGGGAACTTGTTCAGAATTTACACCCTTCACTAACTTTTCTCAATGTTTACATGCTTTTCCTGTGCAAATAGCAGCCAATGATTCGAGAGTACACTCCAATCTGCCCATACAAGCACATACAGCGACGACATTGCAAAGCGTACCGACGCACCTCTGGTCTGCACGAAACCGAACACGTCCCAAACCACAAGAGGCAGGGGGCAGATTCAAGGTCATTCAAGTTGAGAACTCAGAACTGACCAAAAGATGCACACCAACCAGCCCATCGGGTTTACGAGTACACTTGTTACAATTTATTTTTTCAAATTTCATTTTGAAGACAGTTTCGTGTGAAATTTTAACACCCTTGCAAACACTGAACACCAGGAGTGTCACGCACAGTGAAAGATTATCTTCTCACAAATAAATATGATGTTGGTATATCAAGTGACAAATGTGAGGATTTGCATCATAACACGATCGCGATCAGCGCAGTTGGGCTGACTGTGACCGATGCATTGCCCTTTGGGCCCGACAGGGCAATCGCCACGCACATTCTGCTGTATCTTTCTCGCATACTCCGGCAATAAAACCTTCGTTGGGAGACCATGGAAAACTAAAGGGTAACAATAACTGTGGAGTATTGCCTGGAATCTCTCAGCAATGCTCGGAATATGAACAGCAAGAGGAGACGACGAGTGTGGCACAAAGAAAGCGGAAATGTTCTCACATCGGTACCTGTGGTTCTGTGGTTGCAGACAGCGCCAAAGGCTCCACACCGACCGTGTCCACAGCACCGACCCGCGCTGGATCTGATCATTTCAGGTCTGAATGGTAACTTCTTGACCTGGGGTGTTCTTTACACAAAAGCGAAGTGACGAGGGGTCCCGATTGACACCACACGATGGTTCCAGTTACTCAAGGAACAAGTCATCCGTGGTTCACACTGTTCAGCTTGACCACGGAACCTCAAGTTATACGTACCGTAGCCCCGACAAACTGTCCAGACCATAAAGGTGTTCATCTCTGGCAGGTAGATTACAATACCCTCTTGCTTCCAATGAATCATGATTAGGCGAGATGATGGACTTGTGTTTGAATTGTTACAATGCCAGACAGCAGAACTGAACCTCTTCAAGCCTCACCTTCAAGCGTCGGATCTCAGAGCAGCTGCCTGGGCCATCTCAGAGCTCAGAGCCGCGCAAATCATACAATTCGTGTGTGCGCACTGCATATGTATTCCTAGCATGCTCAGTACCTCCAGAGCCCACCTTCATCATCTAACCCGGCTTAGAGTCCTACCTGGATCCCCCCGTGCATCCAGGGGAACCCCCGGGGAGACGCTAGTTAGACATTCCCCAATGTTTCATCCTTCCCTTCCACACTCTCAGTCTTCTCGCAGGAAAACATTTCTCTCAACTTGCTTCATTCAGCCTCAGCAAGTGTTCTGAAGGTTCGGATTCTGTCCAACCCGAAGCAAAATTTGTGCGAGTGCAAGAATGCACTGCTGCGTAAAACAAACATTGGGGAATTTTGTAATGGCAACATATATCTCTACACAGCGAGGCAATGGAATAATTGGAGCACAATTCAGTGCTCCGTTTTGTCACATTCTCATTTACACGTTTGTGCATTGGACTCGCATCAACATAAAAGCATGTACCGCTCAGGAAAGGAACACGATCAATTTTTCATGGTGCATGAAACATGTTGTTGTACGTCGGTGTTTATCAGTCCAGTCCTCATTTCACAGACACAGTTCATAGATACCGTACATTGAAACAGGTCAATGCTTTGAGTCAACTTGTGAAGGGACTGCAGGCCTGAACGAAAATGTGGTGGTTCTTTCGTGTTCTGGTTGTGTGAAATCAGACTTCCTTTTCCCGAGAAGTTCTTTGAGGGAGAAGCCTTCACAGTGAAGTGGCACTGTGTGTCTCGACTGACAACAAGCGCTTCTGCCTTCGGAACTTGTTCGCACATTCTGCGCCCAGGTTCCCGCGGGGAAGCGAGACCGAACTGCGGCGGCACTCCGAAGCTGGTCCGCCCGCGATACTGCCCCGCCGCGACCCAAACCCACACGCCTCATTGCCTCACTCGCAAGGAAAATCAAAATGCTGCTCACCCGAACACAATTAATATGGCTAGTTGAGGGGTGTTCTATTTGAACAGGCATTATTAAAAGCGGGTAAAACAAGAGAAAAGCTGCGGAAGGATTCTCTAATCTCCTTATGTCTATTGCATTAAGGTTTGCATAATAACTATCTTGTATTCCCAGCATGATAGTCATGTGCCCAGAAATAACCTCTAGGCAAATCATGCTGCTTTACACCATGTGCCATTTCCAAGCGGAAAATGCCATGAAATGTCAGCACTTCACTTCAGCGAGAAACCGCACAACTCTGTCCAGCCAGACCACATCAACGTTCAACTCTCCCCTTGTTCCAGATCTGCAGGTTTGTTCAACATAATTGTAATTCCTGGCGATTGTACAAAGCAAACAGGGTTCAATCGGGCTTGGACCGAGATTTTCGTGGTACGAGCTTGAAGCTGCCAAAGTCTGAGGATCCAGTGTTTTCAGCACCTTTACCCATGACTAGAGGCTACTCATCGCCTCAAAATGGCTCTGACTTCTTCCACACTAATGTCCTGCAAATCAAATACGAAACGGATAAAGATTCAATTCACCAGATGATGATTACTGTGTGGAAAGCAAAAGGCCACACAAGCTGGAGCGTTAAGTGCGTCTGCTGGGGTGACAACTGCTCTTCAAATCTCATACGAGCCGTGTGTGGGATCAATAAAGTGCGGCGCTGATCCTGTTTCGTTCATCATTTGTGCAGCACATTACACAAAAATACTCTCCAATTTATTAACCAGACTGGCCAATTTGCTGCACACAAATACGTGTCGATGGGGAGAACTGTCGGAGTGAACGAAGAGATACTAAGCTGCAATTGCCATCTTGGGTCAAAAACTTGCTCTGCAAATATTTACAGAAATGTTCCTTGCGTGCTGAAGAATGTTTGATCATTTCTTTATTCGCTGAAATACGAGACACCCAAATCTGAGACTTTGCTTCACTGGTGTTCTGAGCACTCCAGCATTTACACTTCTACCACACGAGTTGCCAACAGTTTTATGCGCGTCTTCTATCGCTGCAGCAACTCCCGGTTCCGGATCCAACGCTGAGAAGTTTTATCGCACACTGAGGCTGATGGACGAAGGGATGAGCCCGAAGATTTACACACTTTCTCTTAATAGATCAATCTGTCAACGAACAAGTACACCCAACGCGCCGACACTGTTTTCCATCAGTAAGGTGATACTGATTTCCCCCTCTAAACTTTGGTTCTCTTGTAACAGTCTCAACCAGTGCAGTTTCTCACCCAAGCTTGTTACCAGTGAACCGTACTGTGTGCACAATGTGGAAGCGAGTATTTGCTTTGACAAAACTGTACACGATTTGATGGAGATTACCTTACACTATCTTTGCTTTGTTTGGAGTACCATTTCCTTGATGACAGACATTTGTTTGAGAACGCACTACAGACGGGTGCTTTGCAATATGATCTCAACTGTCTCGCGAGAATCAAGCTGCACAGGGCAAGGAAGATGGTGACCAGCAACGGCTGTGAACCGTGGAGCCTGAACCTGAAACGGAGCAGCAGGTAAAATGCGAACATCAGTCGAAGAAAGTGCAGACCACTACTGGCAAAGCATGGCAACTATATTATCCATCTTTCAACGTCTTTAGTCGTCTAAACATTCCTGGACGAAGCATGGGTAGCTGAGTACGATCCACTATGCCCGGGCTTCAGATGCTGTAATTTGGTATCCGCTGTTTACAGGATTTACCTGGAGCCACTTGCTTGTTTATATGTCAGGATTCTACACTCAATATGCTCGGGATGAGCGCATTTTTTCTCAGTTTGACAGGTGTTACACGCAGTGAAAAGTACACACCATGATTCAGCGAATATCATCAACACTGGCAGCCACTGCATTGGGCAACAATAGGATAAGCTAAACTGCACGTCTTAGCAGAATGGGGTGACATTATTCTGTCTTCTAAACAAGAGTTTTGCTTGTATAAATATCTACTCACAAACACAATGCATGTTTATGCAAAAAACCGTTTTTGTTGGGACACATTACTGTGGGATGACAGCCAAGTGTATCTCGTCAAATCCCACCAGTGAAACATCATCTGTTTGCGGCAAACATGTGCATATCTGTGCGTCGTAAAAATTTCATTCCACTGCCCAATCCAATCGGCCCGTCAGTGTCCGAGACTTGACCAGAACCACCACCGGAACTTCCAACCAGCCATTTGCGTTTCTGTGGGTCTGTTGCCGAGGATCTGAACCGTGACACGAGACCCATCGCCTCGTTGAACGTGAATCTCCACGTTGGTAAATTTTGGTGGCCCCCATTTCGTGACACAATCCATTAAAGATGATACGCGACAGGTACCTGCACACCCAGCAAACGGGCGCTCCACAAACGTTTTGTATTCTGGCCAAAAACATACCACATACTGCTTGGTTGCAAAATAACTCATTCACAAGCTTCCAAAACCAAATCCTCTTTGCGCAGGAGCCTCAATTTAATTCTTCCATATAATTACGTGTCGGGGTTCTGAAATTTACTAATGCAAAGCTTCACTGAGCAGACATTCACAACGCCCGTCTCGTCCTGCCTCGTCGCTTTCAGATACCTTTCATTCTGCCCAGCATTTTACTGATCGTTCCACTGCGATTTGGAACAGTGTGAATGGCGCCTTTTCAAATTAGGCCTTATTATCCGCATCACACGCTGCACAAAATCTTCCGAATTATAACTCGTTTTGCAAAAATAAATGTCAGTGAAATCATAAAAGTGCGCACTTTCATCACATTTTCACTCCTCCACAACGTTCGGAGTGGTGCAACACGAAAGGTTACGCGCCGCCATGGCCAGGGCTCAATTCCCACCTCTCTGCAAAGCGAGAACTCAGCCGTCCTCACTCTCATTACTGGCAGGCAGGGTTGTTTATCTCACGGTTTTGGATCTTCCAACCAAAAGCTGCGGGAATTCTGTTGTGCACAACCATTGACGACCACGAACAAATTGTAAACAATTTGACACATTTATTCGAATCATCTTCCAGCCATCAAACACAGCACAAAAACTTGCATTTTGAACGCGTAAGAAAACAGCAACGGCTTTAAAAAATTCATAAAGAGTCTGGCACATGTGCCTTGCAGTTCTCCGCAAAAAGGAATCCTTTATCCTCTGCAGGCTCGCACCAGAGCAAGGCAGCAGAGGAAACACGGCAGGTGGGAAGCCTGTCGCCCATGTTTTCTCTGCCAGAACGCACGCATGTTCATGAAGATCCAGCACCCCGCGTCTGCTCCATTTTTCCTCCGCGTTTTCCTTTGCTTTCGCGCCAGGATTTCCTTTGTACGGCAGGAAAGGCTGACAGTGGGGGGACAGGGGTTGATGTATCGCGCCATTGTCGAGAGCATGTCAGCTCCTTTTTCTGCAGAGCCTCCAAAGTCGAGGAATTTCACACACTGCTTACCAAGGGGACAGTGCAGGAATGTCTTCAACGAGCTTTAATTCTGGCACTTCGACTCGCGGCCCATTCCATCCAGTACTTTATCAAAGACAAAACTGCTGCAGTGATTGTGAGCGAAGACACAGTCGTATTGCAAGTGATGGAGCTTTGGAGACCATTTACTGCTGTCACACATTTTAGCGGGCACTCAGTGTCGTTGTAAATCACGCAGTCGAGCAGGATTTGTTGGGCCAAAAGAACGTTGATCTCTGTATGACGATGTCCATCCACAAGTAACAGGCACAACACGGTGGACGCTCACGCGCCAGTATTGCCATCCAATGTCAAGATTTTGCCTCAGCTTCTGCTCCTTGAAAGCTGCTGAAGGATGCCTTTCAACAGTCTCTTGGTGAAGTTTATCCGTTTCCTTTTATCAGACTGGAATGGGAAGTCAGAACAAACTTATGCAATCTGCTTGCAGTGACACTGGAGTGCATATTGCAGGATAACAGGTCAAAAGTTGTGCCCGTGGTGGCCTTGTGTTGTTTGCTGGTGAACGTGAAACTCGTGGCGGTGATGTGCGTGTGAATTTTACACCTGCAGATCAAGAACCATCATAATCACATGCACAGTCCCCAGCAGCAAGGATCAGGGTCTTCATCAAAGGTTTTTTGTTGTTGTTGAAGGTCACAAGATCACTGGACAAATTTAACGCTCCCTATCTGCAGGCTCGCACACAGCACAAAGATGCACAAAAGTTGACACATGAATCTCAACACAGGAAAACACAGTACGATAGATCTTGTTGTCCTTCAGTTGCTGCAAAATTGCACCTGTCCAGGAAAATCTATGCAGAGCCTAACAAGCAACTTCCCTCAAGAACAACGAAGTCAAATTCGTGAAAGAGCTGCACCGAACTGAAACAAGGCAGTTCCATCAATATGTCATGTTGAAAACTTCACAACCCGAAGCCCCAGAGAGATATTTCACATCGCATTCCCCCGAGTCCTGAATTCATTTCGCTGATGGAATTTCATTTTAAAAGTCAAAAAAATCGCTTCATTGAAAGGTTCAATTTCAAACGCAAATGAGGTCAAATTCAATTTTCACATTTTATTCGAAAGACACTGAGTACATTGAAGCCGATGAAATGCCAAAGAATGTAATCCAATTCATTGCTGCTGCCATGTTTCATTTGTCAGCGCAACTTCAGGGAAACAGTTTCAACAGGACTAAGCGACGCGTTTGTCTTGCTAAATGATTCTGTTTCTGCTCCAGTCACTAATTAAGACAGAAAAAAGAAGGTATGCAGTGATTAGGGATTCTTTGATGTTCGACAGAGCACTGCTTATGAAGATCAAACTCTCCGCAAGAGCCCCTCTGCTGCAAGTTTGAATGCAAATGCCTGTTGATGGGGATTGGAGGTTCTCTCCTTCACTTGTGCTGTACCTACAGGTGCAGCAAGCCACTGTAGGAAATATGGATCACAGAGCTCCTACCTGCCCGTATTTTTTTTTGCAAGGCCGACTACAAGTATCAATTACTTCTGCATGACTGGACCAGTCAGAGAACAGTCAAAGCTCAGGAATTGCGTGCCACACAAAGATCAACCCCGACTTCCATAACAATGGACCATTTCTTTCTGCTCAGCAACAAGATATGATATTTCCCACTAATTTCCCAGTGGTCCCCTTCGTTGGGTATACCTTTGGTCTCTTAGCTGCTGCCTTTCCCGTCGAAATTACAATGAGTGCGCATCAATTATTTAACCAGATCAGATTAGCATTTGAATCATGACTTGGCATTGGAGCCTGCATGCGTGATAGAATTTAATCCCACAGGAGCACATATCTGCAGCCCCAGCAACACGTGCATCTCACGGTAACAACCAAGACTGCAAAAATACACAACAAAAAAGTTCCGCGAGTTGCAAAACTGGAAGCCCCTCAGTGGAGTGCGTTCGCTTTTCAAAGCAGCGACAATTGCGATTTCCACCTCAACAGCGTCACATCTTTCCCCCTTGTGTCATGTTCCGCGCGGAAAGCAAACCCTGAAATCGCGAACACATCACGAGAAAGAACAGTGCCAAGTCAATTTCTGCAGAATAATCTTGAAAATCGACCCGATTGAAAAGACAAATGAACAAGATCACCTGGCGGTGAAGACACACGCCGTGTCACAGTTGAGATGTGTGCTCCATGGATGTAAAGATACAGGTGATGGTATATACATGACCTGCAGAGTCGTCAGCCTGACTTCCCTCTTCATCAGGGTGTGTGTGGGGGGGTCCCTCAAGACAGAAAATTTTCTAAGTCCAAAACTGGGTGGGGGGGGGGGGTCTCTCAAGACAGAAAATTTTATGAGTCCAAAACCAGGGGGGTCCCTTAAGACAGAACATTTTTTTAA
>JAAUXT010086013.1_pt1 | contig 18348 bp, 20 predicted proteins | sample 7278171 | NCBI WGS metagenome assembly JAAUXT01 (sample SAMN14350112, study PRJNA611818) | marine sediment metagenome | isolation source: surface marine sediment (1.8m) | place: French Polynesia: Moorea | collected 2018-08
CTATTTCCACAGTGAAGATATCACTTTACCGACAACAGCGTCCGCACTGCCATCTTATCTTTCTCCCTCTTTTGGTTTGGTCTCTGATTGTGGAACAGCGGGGTCGGTTTCCCCACGATGATAGAAATTTTATGCTCTCACGTTGTCGGGGAAGCAATAGATCTCAGTGGCGGATCCAGGAGGGGACCGTCCCCTTCCCTTCTCCCCCACAAAAAATCGTGTTTTTGGCACCGAATGTGGAAAAACAATTGCTAGTTGTATTTTATTCAAGGTAACCCCCATTGGTGCCCACTTCACCAGATTCTGGATCAGCCTCTGGACCTCCAGGATGCGAGAAGCTCACGACAAGCGACCTCGGAACTGTGGACATTTCAGATGTGAGAGGACATTGGAGAAAATCGTGTCTGTCATTTTGTCTCACGTTTTCCAAACTTCCTGTTTCTTCATATTATTCTCGTGTGTTTTTCTTTCTATTTTTGCGACATACTCTCCAAAACACGCTCGTTCTGATCACAAACCAGGCAACTTCCTTTCAGATGAAACATTCTCTGCAACAAGCGCTGTGGGGATGGACTCTTCAGATCTGCACAACAAATTCACTTCACATGCGTGTCTCGTGATCCATCTGTGCGCCATTCCACTCGCTTCCACCGTGGCACGCAACGGAATTGGCCTCACCGAAGGCACTTCACCTTCCGCAGCCGGATCAGCCTATCGTGGCTGCACCCGACATCGTGATGTCCCTGTTACCAGTTCACCTGTTAAGTGAGCACCAATTAGTGGGGTGACTGATCGATATCGGATATTGATCCTGGATATTGAGATCAAAGCGTCACAGGACGGATCGATCTGAGGACACAGCAACCTGCACTGGGACCCCTGGGGAGGATCTAGCAGATGGGGAGAAAGGGTCCGGGAAGACTTGACACACGCATACCCCGCACACACGCACCGGGGACCCAGGGGGTGCCGCCCTTGCCCCCAGCCCCCTTCCGGATCCGCCGGGGAACCCTGGAGCCCGACGCCACGAGTCCGTCCTGTGTCAAATTCGCTTCGCTTTGTACACTGACTGACGGCTCCGTCCCGAACAAAACATGACAAACGCTCAAAAATGCAATTTGTTTCACGTCCGTCTGAATGTTTTGAAAATGTCAGAACGCATTGAAAACCATAAAATGGCAATTTTCTGTGGTGCCAGTTGAACCTTTGTTTGGTGCGCCCGCATTGAAATGCACCTTTCACAATGCGACTCGTGGCAGCAGAATCCGGGCAGGTGCGCGCGCCTCCAGTTCTCAAGTCCTCAGCTTTCAACCCCCGAAACAGAGGACAAAGGAAGTAACAAAGGCACCCCCAACTTTTTTTTGCCAAGTCTTCTAAATTTTATTCTGATGCTTGAAAAGTACCCACTCGTGAGTGAAAGGACTGTTTGAAACGGGCGTTCTTTCCTGCAATACCAAATTGAGGACTCCTGTCTGTCAAACGCTCACATTGACAGCACACTCAGGAGTTTAGACATGCTGCGTTTGAGACCAAAATTGTCCATGGAATGGGAGACTTCAAGGAATACGCAAAACTGCATTATCATCTTCACACCAACCACCAACCTGGGTTGTGTTTTAATTTGACCACTTTTTTGCACACGAAGAGCCACAGACGAACCTTGTGGTTCTGATGTGAAAATTTCACGTTTTGCGCTTCGTCTCAGCTTCTCCTGTTAAGCGATCAAAAACAGCCTTGCACAAAGTGACTCTTGCTTCCCTCACTGTTTCGCAGTCTATTTGTGGAGCAGAAGGCGCTGCTCCCCGTGTCAGTACCGCAGCTTCCGTCCCGAGCAGATGTCGCAGCCCAACACACGCAGGGGTTACATCAGACGGAATTATTGATGCTTCACGGAGCTTTCAGCGGAGAAACTTGACACTTCCCAGGCCGCTCTGACCACACGGTCAGTTCCTGCGCCGGACACTCGAGATCGCTCGCTCTTCCACTCGACGGCTGCGCTGTGAAGTAGTCCTGTCCGAGTCGTCTCGACGCGTCCATGCTTAAGTCTCAGTCGACATTTGACTCTCGTGGTGTCAAAATCTGCACCTCGTTAATTTTCCATTTTGGGGCAAATATCGGCTCAGCAAACTCTGTGTCCCAGGAACTGGATGCAAAACTCTCCACACAGCTCCCCAGATAAAACAATTTATTTGGGATGTGATGTCGTCAGCCCCCGGTCCTGGCCTGGGTCCCTGCGCCCTTGGCCCCTGAGCCCTGGCCCTCTGGCCCCACTCCCTGAATCAGCGCATCTCTCTTGGTGATCACATATGACGCTGCACGCAGCCTCACAACTCGGCCCTACGTCTCAGCCTCGCTAATTGCACCCTCCACCAACCACACACGGCAATTCCCTCCAAACTGCAGCAATTAGTGCAAAAGTAGTTCCGGTCAAGTCCATATGTGGTCAGCGGCGCAGCGGTAACAGAGCCACAGGCACTTAGTCTCCAGCTGTGACCCCTGACTCTTCTCCAAGATGACCAATCTGAACAAGTGTCTGACATCTCCTCCATCTCCACCTTTTTCAATTTGTAAAGTACTAAAAATACCCACGCCCACCGCAAAAATGTCGTTTGCCCGCATGTTGTCTTTACCGCTTGAAGCCTCTTCAGGACGGAAAGCACACGCACAGGATTCCTCGTGTCGACCCGCAAACTGACATCTTCCGCCCTGGAGGAAAATGCTGCTGAAAGTCCAATTGTTTTTGTTTTCCTAAGATGTGGCCTTTCCCCGAAATTTGATAAAGCCTGTGACTTCCTGCAAACTGAAGCCCGATCCGACGCCGCTGAACAGAAGCGTCCGTGCCCACGCATTTGGTCGAACAATGCATCTTCCGTTCGCCCGGGGCCCCAGACTCCATAAAAAACAAGGGCGTCGGAATCAAGCCATCCGAGCTCAGTGTCCATTGAAAACTTCAATTGATTCACAGCGCCGTTAAAACTAGGGGTTTTTTCTGTGAACTTCATCTCGTCCTCGTTTGTCAAGAGTCAATGATATCAAAATGCGGCAGCACTTCGCATTCCTTACACCTGAGTGCCGTTAAAAACCTGAGTTAGATGTGATCCAGGCCCCACAGTGATCCAGAGCCAGATCCAGGCGCGGTCCCAGGGGCCCATTCCTCAAACAACAATTCAGGTGCAACCATTTTTCATTCTTGAGTATCAAAATGTTCAAGTTTGGGATCATTGCTCTGGACACTGGATACACCCGGAATCTTTCTCCTCCCAGGGTTCGCCCCTGACCCAAATCTGGATCCGCCCCTGGATTCTGGGGACTCTGGGCTCTGTTTCCTCTCGAGGCCCGGCCAGCATCCACACGTATTTGTGTCAGTCATTAATTCGGTCGTCACGTTTTCCGCACCGTGTAATTATTTGTAAACCAAGAACACAAAAGCCTCGGAGGAGGGGGAGGTGACAACATACTCATGTCGCAAACACGAGTGTAGAAAAGTAGTTCTCACCAAACACAGCCATGGTGTGCAAAACAGCACACCACACACTGGCTGTCTTCAAAGATACAGACACAATATTTTTCGGGTCATTTTGCTGAATTGTGTTGGAGACCTGATCGACAAGGTTGTCGTGTTGGCCGAGTTCGAATTGGGGCGGAGTCCAGTGTTGGCGCTGCGCTTGGGAATTGAAGTCTCCAGTTGAGATGATGTCTTCTCAGATTCAAAGCGGCTTTCACCGAAATGGGTTTTTGTGGTTGATCATTCGGATTCGGGTCCGGAGTAGATTCTCTCGTTTGATGTCAAACGTTTCTCCGAGCGATGAATGGGGTTCAGCAGTCCCCTCAGTCGGATCGATGTGCTGCCACTCGAGCTGAGGCCCGTTTCACACTGCGTGCGTCATGCTGAACGTCCCGGTGCGCCAAGTCACTGCTCCATACTGGGTGCGTTCTGCGATTTATTCTCGTGCATACGAATTGATGTGAGATGCAACGCCCACTGGCTGGTTCAGAGACGCGAGGGGTGACGCAGCCTGTGAGAACAGACCCAACTTTGCGTCCCTTGTACAGGGGCAGATTCAGAATTGGACCTGAGGACTCACCACCTGGTCAAGGGGCTGTTCCAACGTTCCAATGTCGAGAGCTTTTGCACGCAAAAAGTAGAAAACGTCGAGCCTGCAAACCTATGATTGGAAGGTTCGCTTGTTTTTCCTTGGAAGGGGTGGGGGTGGTTCATGAAGGCCAACATGGCCGCCCCCTGCTTCCGCCCCGGGTCTCAAGGCTGATCGGGTCGGATCTGCATTTCAATCGCCCTGCATCGATTCTGAATTTTACACGCTTAACACACAAATCCAGACAAGCGACCCAAATATTTTACACACATCGATTGCAGGTATCAATGCCGGATTATAACTTGTCGAGATGGATTTCGCAAGTAGACATCATCTCCAGATTGTTGTGCTCGGTATCGATGGGTTCTGATTGAAATAACAACACGAGACCTTCAGCGAAAAGCATCGATTGATCCACTCGATCAAAGCGCCATGGATCCTGACGAAGAATTGCACTTGCAAACGCCCCAACAACTTCCAAAAGTGAGGGGTCCAGCAAAAAAAATTCCCGCCCAACGATTGAAGAAACGGCTGTGCGACTGTTTCAGCTCATCCAAACTTCGCAACCAGAACTGTGCAAGGATATCTTGCTTCGAGACAGAGAAAACTGAAACGTTCTGGTGCCCTTTCCCCTCGCATGTCTGGGAACAACAGAGAGAAACAGAACCCAAACGGACCCAGAGAACAGCGAGGGCGTTGCGTGATTTATGCGTGTGTTTGTGTCGCGGTTTGTACGCTGCCGCCTGCGCGTTCCTCCCCCGGTGCTGGACATGCAGAGCTCGGGTCCCCCGCGGGGCGGGAGGCACGGTCCGCGGCAGTACACGCTGTCAACACGGTGTCACCGTGTCACGGTGATGCGGGCTCAGGTGCGGAGCCTGATCCGCCCCGGTGCCACGGACTCATTCAGACATGGCCAGCAAACTCTCTGACAAGTACATGACGGTTCAGAAAGCAGAGTCAAGTTTACTTTGCCAGCGCTGTTCTCTGCTTTGTGGTGTTTCCTTTTCGGAGAAAAAAGCCTCTAATTCCTTCCAAGAATTGGCCTTGAGAACCTGGGCTCTCAGACTCTCATTCGAAAAGCACGAGAACCCTTTGATACAGAGAACACCAGACATGATGCCGATGTTTATTGCAATTTTTCAAGCACACATCTTTTTCACAGTGAAATGGGGGTGACCCCAAAGCTCAAACGAAGCACCAATGACATATCGTAGCGAAGCACAAACCAAAGTAATTACGACGCAAACTTTGGCTTCCCTTTCCTGACGGATACCATCACGAGGTCCGACGAGGGGTCAGATGGATTTTACGCACCGCGCTGCCAAGTCAAGCAGCATCGCAAATATGAACGATCCATTCGTGTGAATTATCGCTCGGGATCAAAGGACGACGGTGCATCAGAAATGTGCGCTGTTTACACACCAAAACAAGGCGAGAATAGGCATGTTTAGTTGGTCCCCGTGCCACGTCCCTGTGCCACGCACGACGTGGCATGTCACCCTGGAAAAACAGCACTAATTTTTGTTCCCTCTGCAGTTGTTTCTTCATCTTGATTCTGAACAATTTATTTGCAGAAATAGGTCTTTTATGGGAAAAAGAAACTGTCTGCAAGAGGAAATTTATGTCTGAGAAACTGAATATTGTTTTCAAAATCTCAAAATGAGTGAAACTGATTTCCAGCATGTGATGCCACGTCGCACGTCACATGTGTAGCTCCCCACGTGTTGCAACTAAACCTCCCTAATTGCAGGGGAATCACGTCCCCTCACGATTCCAGAGGACCCAGGTTCGGAGGCCTGGGTCCCTGTCCCGACCAATGGCCGTCATCAAAAACGGACCAATCCCCACATTTGGTGCTGCACGTGCACAAAAAACACACAAAAACAATTTTTGCACGCTTTGAGTTTCTCAGAACAGGAATTGACTCCCTGAAGGGCCGGGCCCCTGTCTGAACTGGTTGCCCCACCCAGCTCTGATGCTGATCCACTGGAGTCATCAACAGTTTGAAGTCTGGCCAGAGCAGGTGTGCTCAAGACTCCCAGTGCATCCTGCAATAAACTCATTTTGAAAAGCGCAATATTCACATTGATGCTCAGCAGAGATCTCGTGGCCATAGCAGCTGAACAACATGTAATCGCACCAATCCAAACTCCTCGTACACAACAGGCTCCACGTCGAAAATGACAAAGTTCCATTGCATTTGTCAAGCAATCATCGCCACTGCCTGCGCAACCCTCGGCGGCGTCCCACACACAAAATGTCCACAATGCTCAGGTGTCCCCCTCAGCGCCCGCGGCGGCGGCCCCTCAGCGCCGGGCCGGCTCCCGCTCCCCGCCGGGGCAGCGGCACCGCGCGCCGCGCCGCGTCCGCCGCGCCCCGGGACACGCCGTGTAATTGCGTCAATTAACAAAACTCTGACATCATTGTTATCACTGTGACATGTTGTGTGGCGCAACCATCAATAATCCTGGTATCTGACATTTGGAACACAAATTGGTCAGAAAGATAGGTGGGGCCCGAGAGTTATCGATACTCTTGTCTGACACACCGCGTGCGTTTGGAGTCTTGTTTTTCGCGCATTGGGGGCGCAGGGACAGAGCTCAGGTGCACCGTGCAGCAGCCTGTCACCTCGGCGGAGTCAAGCAAGTCCGTACAAAGCTTGAACCAACACCGCAATGGGACCCAACTTCGCTCCTCACTCACCCACAAACACACTAACGCGGCGTTTGCTTGCAGACATTTGGTTCTGCATCTCCCAAACAAACGAACAGAAGTCTGATTATGACAAATCATGTGGAAGTAAATATCAATATGCATCACCAATAGGGTTGATTGATTGTCACCTCAGCGCGCAACACCCTGCATTAAATGCACTGAATTTACTTGGGAGGATCCAGGGGGTCTGCCCACCACCAACTCGACCCTCGACTCCAACCCAAACTCGAAAAACAGTTCAACCCCCTTCTTCGCGCTGCATACCAAGTGGTATTGGGCTCACCCCGCCCCCTTACTGTCACAGGTTTTCTCTCAAAAATGCTCACTTTGCGAAATTGACATTGGGCCCACAGGCACCCCTCCGACCAGACCCTGGATCCACCACCCTGGATTTCCATGCGGCTGAATGCAGGAGGAAGATCAGATGGCAATCAATGACACATTGCAATGCCGGAGACACATCAGCGAGGATCTGTACAAACAGCAGATCCGGAATCCCGGAGCCAGAAGCCAAACAAAAACACGCCGCTGCGGATGCGTTTTGCCCTGCGTGCCGCACAGAAAAGGGAGAGAGACGCGCGCGCGTTTGCTGATCCACAATACCGCTTCTGTACAGGAAGACAAACATGCAATTGCTTTTCTTTCACTGCTTTTCAATGGCCAGAAAATGGTTCCAACAGAAGGGAAAGACCAGGCACCAAATGTTCGGCATTGTCACGATCCTAATCACTTGAACGTTCTCTTGGCTGGATGAAAGAACACACACTATTCATTCTGCACATCTTGCAATCTGGGATTTGGCGAACAAGAACACGAATCGGCGTGGACACGCGCCTGGCCTGAGCAGTTACCTCTGGGGCAACTCAATCACAGAACAGAAAAGACAGAAATGTTGTGGAGAAAATTTGTGTCGTCATGACATTCTGAAAAATTTGCAGAGGCGTGAATTTTCTGTGAACAGTTTTGCGTCAGTAATTCGAATAAATGCGCCGTCACTTTGCAAGATGTCGGAGTCTTGACTCCGCTGGCGTTGCTGGTGCTCAAGCCCCTCATGATTTAAAGCCTTGTCATTTGTGAAGAGTTTCAGCGGCGCCGTTTTGAACCTCGTGGAAAGGCGATACAAAAGCCATTCCGCGTGACAGGTGACAAGGCACGAGTATTCCCGTCATAATTCTGCCAGATGTGTCCATTCTTCCCGCACCCGAGGTGCCTCACGTGATCTCCAGAGAAAACAACAGCCATTCAAAGCATTGTCCCGAGTCTCTGAGAAACTTATCCGTTTGACTTTTTCCGCATAAAGCCAAGTGCGATATCTCAATGCGCACAGATGGAAACTCGGGTTTGGGCTCCTGTGGAGAGGCTCGAGGTTCAGCACAGGGCTCGTTTTCTTTTGTTGCGACAGAACGATGGAGCAGTTTGTCCTCCTACGCAAGGTCTCGCAACTTTTGTCCTGTCACAGGGTTTTGTGTTTTCACCTCCTGCATAAGATTCCGTGGGTGGAGTCTGACAGGAGGAGCATATGGAGCCTCAATGCAAAATCTGCATCTCAGAACAAACTGCCCATTTGGAAACCACCGCATGACGGACTGTCTCTCCCAGACACTGCGAGGTCCATGATGAATTTGGCACGCACAAAATGTCAACGGAAGACCCGCCGGGAGGGCCGGGAAAACAAAAAGAGGGTCTGGAACAGAATCCGAGCCACGTGTTCGAGCTTCTAGATTTTCACAGCGATAAGCGAATGAAGCGTCCGTGATGCACTCGCGTTTTGTGATCACGCACCACACCTTGTCCCTGCACCGCCTCCCGCCCGCCACATCCTCCGCCCCCAACCGAAGGGACCAAGAGCCTTCATCTTGGCGGCGTCCGCACCCTCCTTTTATTCCTCAATGCAACGCCGCCCATCACCTCTCCGTCACACACCGCACTTCCCACCCCGACCCTCCCACCGTCCGCCGATCGAGGGTGCCACGTTCCGGGCGCGGGACCCTCGCCTCGCCGGGGATCTCCAGCACCTCCGCCCACCGCGTGTCCCTCCCGGTCCCGTCCTTTCCTGCCGGACGACCCTGCCCAGTCCAGTTGCGTCGCAGCTGATGAATCCTCACGGACACGATGGAGACAGAAGCCTCCGCCGCAGCTCAATAATTCAGGTCAGAGTGGGAGGTCCGCAAAACAAGGCATCCCCTCAACGCGCTGAGTCCCCTCACTTTGTCATCCTCCCAGACCCTCGTACAATGCTTTGTGCCCTGACAGCAGCGCCTTTAAAATTTAAATCAGAAACTTGTCTTTCTATTCAGCTCGACTCTGTTTCAAGAGGGACTAATTTACGAGCCTCTGTTTGTTTCAAATGTCTTTTTTATGTGACACCTGCGGAGAGGGTTTCTGAAGCGTCCTCAGTGTCGTCAGCGCCGTGACACGTGTCGGGATCCCGGGGCTCTCCCGGCCCAGCGACGCCGCCCAACAACAGCGCTGCCGGGGGGCTGGGGGGGGGGGGCGGGGGCGGGCGGTGCCAGAATTTGATTTCGGGAAGGGACACGAAAAGAATCTCAAGTTTTCACTCGCGACAACGCAACATATTTTTTATGGGGGGGGTGGTATTTCTCAAAATAGTTTGTGGTAAGAGGGCCCCCCCTTGGATCCGCCCCTCGCCGCGTCGTCCCAAACCCTGATTTATCTCTCATTACCCTCCATCACTTCTTCCTGCAGAAAAACCACGCGCCGTACGTGTCCATTACATTAATTTCTGCGATGCATCATTTTGCTGCTGTTTGTGTCATTTCACAGATGGACGATGCGGGAATCTTTCTCCCTCTTGGATCCCGCCCGTTGTTACTTCATTTCAATTGATCCAATGCACCGGGTCTTTTGGGGATGGAAGTTCATTCTTTTGTTGCACCTGGACCCACTTCATTGAAAAGTCGTTTCTTTGACTCAAATCAGTTGGAATTTGCCAAGATTAGGGGGAAGACAAATCCAACAAAACATCAACGGGTAAATGCCCAATGTTGTCAGGCGAGAAATTGAACAGGACGAGTTGGAAATCTGGGAAGGGCGGTGTTTGAAACTTCAGTCCGTCCGCACGGGTGTACAGCGCATCTGTATGTGAGGAACTACGGAGCTGCTGGAGGAACCTGAGCTGCGCAATAGGATTAGCAGAGTTCATCTGCTTTGCAGATTCGGAGACGAGAGAAGTGTTTGTTCTGGGGATTAATCCTAATCAGCTCCTCGCGTCTTTGTGCGGCGCTCTCCGGGACGGAGAACAAGTGAAAATCACCACCACGAGATACGGAGGGCTTTGGGACCGCCCAGGAATGGGGACTGTCTTGCGTTGGCGTGAGAAACGGGGCCGAAGTTGTCTGAAGAAAGAGGGTTCAACCTGCGCCCCCGCCCGCCCACCCCACATGACACGATGAAAAAAACTCATTTTGGGTGCCATGCAAAAACAACGCCCTTTTTGCAGAGATTGGGGCCAAGACCTCCATTGTTCCATTGTTCTCAAAACATCTCCAAAACGTGACACAGTGTCTGAGCCAGGGTTCTTGCAGCTTCAGGTTTCTCGGTAAGTCTGTTGTTCCAGCTGTGGGCGAGGCTCAGTACATCGGTGCCACACGCTCGTCTATTTTCCGGACTGACAATGAAGACACACCCTGCAAGGTTGCTGGTCATTTGCAAACGTGTCCCAACTGGAGAATGTCTGTCGCGCTGCCCATCCCGTGGTTTTACCACAACAGAGACACTGTGCCTTGTTCAGGGACCCACGTCACGTCCACAACAAACCTGCACAAAAGAAAATCCACCACCCTCCCAGGAGAGACCTAGCTGACGCCAAAGGAATAACTTTTGCACCTGCAGCGCAAATTTGGTTCTCAGGTTAGGTGCGGAGATCCAGCTGAGATTACGGATGAGTTAGACTGGAAATTGAGCTCGTCGCAGGCCCAATGAAGATGTCACGTAAATTGCCTGTTCGGAAGTAGAGTCGCAGTGTCCTTCGCATTAATCTCCGTGGGAGGTTGTAAAGTCTGCCGCTCAGGGCCACTCCGGGTCACGGAGGGCAGAGGGATGGATCCAAGATTGGGCTCGGGGAGGTGACCCAACCAAACTGGGGCCCAGTTCTCTTGGCAGCCCCTCCTGACTTGGGGGTGACGACCCTGTCCTGACTGAGGTCCGACCTTAGAGGCAGGCAGGCGACCCTGTCCTGAGTGGGGCCTGACCCTGCGAAGGAAGAGGTTATTGCAGTCCAACGTCGAGGCCAGGGACCGAACCCGGTTTCGGTTGGGGTGCAACCCTGAACAAGGTATATGACTGCAACGTCGGCAAATCAAACCAACACAGTGAACAACATTGAGCCAATACTGTGAGGTACATGGGGGACACCTTTTTCAGACGTCAGCAAAGGTCGCGGCTCCCGTTGGATCCGCTGAAGGGAGAGAGTGCAACAAGATCTCACAACAGATCCTGATTAATCCTCAACCCCAAAATTTATGAACCCAGAAGCCGTGCCAAGCTGTGTGGGATAGTAGATGGCAGTATCAATGTTGTCCCCACAGAAACCGGAGTTTTTACTGCTCGGGTTCCCCCGTCTTCCTCTCGGGTTGATGCGCCATCGCTGATGGCGTCGCGCCGTTCTCTTCTGATACTCCCGCTGACAGTGATAGGATTTAGTGCGGATTAAATCACAGAGGTAACGAGATGCGACGCCGCCCCGGCCTCGGCCGCGCAGATACGAGCGTATCTCTCACGGACCAGACAAGCGTGCTGTTCAGAAACCGAGAAAAATCACACCAAGGGAAAAAACAAGCCGAGAGATCTTGGCTTGCTCCTCAGTGAGTGCAGGAGGGCAGAGAAAAGGTGCTGCTGTGCGTTTTGGATGGGAGCGTTCACGTCAGCCATCGCTCTTTGTCACTCGCTCTCAATTTACACTGTATTCAGCTGTGTCCTCTGACACTGGTTGATGCCAGATTTTGTTTCTCACTGCACGCACACACAACCACGCACGTACACACGTACACACGCACCCTAACTCGTTTACACGTGCACAAGCACGCAAGTGCAGTGTTCCTGACGAAAAGCATTCACCAATGAGATGTTTTGGTGAACTGAAGCTGGGTTGTCTGAGACAGGGACAAAACATGAGCGGCGGCTGCAGGGCACAACTTGTTGAGTCATTGCCTCTGTACAATCATGAGGACGGCGCATTGTTTTGACAGAAGCTTTCTTCGGAACCATTACAATCGCTCAAGGCTTTGAGTGGATCCAGAGAGAGCACGGGCCCTGCTCCCCCCCCCCGTGCAACAACGCTTCCTTTTCGCACAGCAGTTGATAGGTATTTCTGTTCTGTCACCCAATGTTGAAGTGTACCCCTTCCTGCTGCAAGAGGAGTTTGCCCGCCCCCTCCCCACCCTGTATGTCACTCTGTGCAGTGACGGCAGACTTCAGCTGTGTCCGACTCGCAGTCCGAAGCCACGGCGGCGTTGACCCGACCACGTGATGAAGTCTCCTGTCAGAGACACGCAGGCGCTGCGGGCTTCTTTCACTGCGATCCGCGTTCATGCATCCAGAGTGGGGATGTTCAAAGAAATGTGCATTGGTTCTTGCTTCATTGTGTCCGCGCCATGCATCCGACAAGAAGACTCCTGAACTTTCGGGGCGGACGCTTCCCTCCACCCCCACCCCCGGTTGCAAACGCAACAAGTGCAAGTTACGCAAGTCGGTATGAACCCCCTGGATCAATCCACAATGAACCCAGTTCGGTCCTCAGGAACAAACTCAGTTCAGCAATCAGGACTCGGGATGTAGCGCCGTGTGCGATCAATGGGGGAAGCAGTGAAATTTACACAGCTTTGCATTCAATCAATCGCGCTGAAATTGAGACATATTGAACCGCAAACAAACGTAATTGATGTAATAAACCCAAGATCCATGATATTGTTCGCAAAACAAATACGCAATCAATGTGTGCACATGCGAGTACATCTGCAGTGGAGCTGAGTGCATCTGCTGCACCGTGATGCGAATTGAGTTCTGCAGTTTCCCTCCACAAAAAAGCTGCCACGACAGCGCCACAGGCGAACAGGAAAAATGTGAGAAGCAGCAAGAAAAACGCTCTCCAGTTTTCAAAGAAATTACCTCATTTTCTGGCTCTGCTGGAAGCAACCAGAGACAAAACCCAGCGTTTTCTTGGTCCGTCTCAAGAATTCCACGTCTTTTCCAATGCAAGTCACGCTCACCTTTTCTGCACAAAGAAGCTCAAACGTTGATGATTCTGCAACAACCATTGCCAAATCAACACGGAATTTGACCTTGCCAACTCTGCCCGACCCTCCGTTGTCCGCACGCCCATCCGGAGTCTGAGCCCCGGATCGAGGTCAGCGGAACCCGAGGTTTGTTCTTACGTGTCTCACTTCCTGAATGAGTAATTAATTGGACGTCGTGAAGCCACAGAACGGGGCATGGCACGGGTCTGATCCGGCAGGATTAGCCGCGTGTTCACGGAGGACGGGCGGGGATGGACGCGCTGCCTGATGAAGGTGTGCTCAGCGGGGAATCCCTCCAACCGATCCAGGGGCTCTGGCCTCCACACACACACACACACACACATACACACATACACACACACATACACACATACACACATACACACACACACACACACACACACACACACACACACACACACAGAGAGTATCAAAACGGTCTGCTCTCTGGTGCGTTTTGTGTTTTTTCACCTTTCTCATGTCAGATTTTGAAGTTCAAATTTATTGGAACCATAGCCCGCTCAAAGTTTGAGTCTGCGACTGGTTAAGACCTTACTTTGTGACTTTGAGTTGTTTTTGTGGGAGCCAAGGGGGTGACCCAAGCCCCCAACGACCCCGGTGGATCCGCCCTTGGCGCCTCTACCGAGCATCCAGTCTGATAACAAAGAAATTTAACAGGTAATTAGGCGTCTTAGAAGCCTTTCTCTCGCCGGGACAGCGACCGCTGTTCTCTTCACGTCCGCACGCAACGCTTCGTGGTGACGGAAATTCGATGATGACTCGCACGTTAATTTGATCGGAAGGGAGATAGAGAAATTGAGTGATGACTAAATTTGCTACTCTTCGTGGTGTAACCTGTCAGGTGTGGGGCGCTGTTCTCAGTCGCGCATTGTAAAATTCTGTTTTGTCCTGGGTTCCCTCTCGTGTTTCCGCGTCTGAAAGTCTCACTTCACTTTCAACGCACAGTTTCTGTTCATCCTCAACTCGTACGAATGCAAACATCCAGCGTGCGTCCTCAACTTGATCAGCTCTGTTTGCTGCTTTCATGCCCAGCTCCCACAGAAAAGACAGACTTTGTTCCTTTGGCGCGGCATTCCATTCCCAAAGTTCGAGGATGTTACTCGCACAGGTCAAACTTCAGCACCCAACTGTGGCGAAAAACTCGTGCATCACAACCACGACAGGACAAAACAGTTTTGATGACGTCAGTGTGGTTGTATCGTCACCATCACCCCCCCCCCACCTCCAAGAAACATCACGACTGCGGAGATCCGAGGCCTGTCGGATCGGATGGCGAGCGACGAGTCAGGGGAAAATCCAGGATTTGGTCCCAGGGCCCCCTGATTTCAGCCGGCCGTGAAAAGTTTGAAACGGATTTGTACCTTTCGTGCAGTCATACGTTAGAACGAACATTCAGGCAGGCCGTCCCGCTCGATCCACCCCTGCGAAAGTCTTGTCAAAATAGAAGAGGGGGGGGGGCAAGGGTGAGGGTGTGCCCCCCGGCTGCGCCCCTGTGAGTGTCTATCAGATTGAATCTTGCCCGTCCGCGTCTGTGAGCGGGAGTCTGATGCGGGGAGACGCAGTGATCCCGGATAATGAGCGCTAAGCCGCTTTCCTCCGAGAGCGCTCACCTGTGTTAATGCGACCCTCAAATTATTACGTCTCCCTCCGCACTCCATTCCACGCTTTGAGCGTCAGGGAAGCAAAAACCACAATCAAAGTGGCCAAACAGAGGATGGTCAGTCGGCAACGTCAGTTTGAGCCCCAAGAAATAGGTTCAAGCCAAGGTGCATTTTGGGACGCTTCGTGTTCTTCCGTTGAGTTCTGTGTTCTTGTGTCCCAGGTGATGAGGATGACACGTCGAATGCAACGGAAATTTCACCGAAGCGTCATATCTTCAACACTCGAAGATGGTTTTTGGCCACAGCCTCGGTGCTGTCGGAAGCCTTTTGATTTGCGCCCGCGTGTGAGTCAGGTTTATGTTTTTAGTGAGCCCAGTGGTCTCCTTGGCCTTCCGAAGACCCATATGTTGCGAGGGACATTTATGGCGGCTCCAACTGGTAAAAGCTCCTTTACAGGCCCAATTACCGGGCGAACCTGCAGGTTGCCCGACAATGGGCCGCTGCTCCGACCTTCGCCGGGCCGTTTTCAGGACAGCTGGAGTTTAATCACACAAAGCTGCACAGGGCGGATCCAGAGGCGGATCCCAGGGAGAATCCAGAGGAAGATCCAGGGTACGTACACGACTCTCATGACCAATCAAATTCACTCCCAACTTTTGTGACTCGAGTGCGACATTTGGGCATCGTCCCCCTCAATGCCGGATGAGTCGGACCCCTGGACCGAGCCCTGAATCCACCCCTGGATGCTGTCCGGCAGAAGGTCGCTCGTGCCTCGTTAGGTGCTGCAGCGATGCGCGCGGCATTGTTGACCCATTTCCTCTTCCGTCCAGCAGCTCACCTCAAGCAGCTGCCGAAGTGGAGGAAAGGGAACCGAGAATTCTCGCTGAAGATGACTGAACCAGGTCTTTGAGGGCGGCGGGAATTTCACGAATTCGTGGCATTTATTGTCAGCCACGTGGATTTGGACGTCGTCGAGGGTATATGAAAATTCGTGTCGTGGTCAAAGTCTCTGCTGTTAGTCCACACCCTAATGCACACACACACACACACACACACACACACACACACACACCAATCTTGACTGTGAAGTTCCCGACACCGCGCAGCGGACCCTTTTTGTGTGACCCGGATCGAAACCAGGAGCTCTTCAAGTTTCAGCTCCAGTGGAACACACGGCTTCATGAATTTAATCACTTGCTCTGCGGAAATTTAATTCAAATAACCTTCATATCACTGTCGTGCACGTGAAGCGTTATCAGTTGTTCGCGGAACGCAATGTTTCCGGCTGCGCAGCTTCGCAAATTTGCAGGTCACAGGACCAGGTTTTGAAGTCTGGTATTTGCAAGTCAAACAGGAGACGCGTCAGCGGAGGCCGTCGCTTATTCATCAGCGCACATCAGAGGTTCCTGATCCTGCCAAACTCGAACTCCAAAAATTTGGTCAAATTTTTCTTCAAGACGCTGTGGTTCGAACTGGAAGGGAAACTTGACATTGATGGTGTTCTGTCTGCAACCGAGAATTCGAGGACCGCTGATGTTCGGACGTCCGAGAAAGTTCAGAAGGATTCGAACCAAACAGCACCACTGCACGGAAAATTTTGGTCTTCAGCATCTAGCTGTACGAAGTTGGGTGAACACGCGTGTGCACAAACAAGAGTGTGAATCCAAATGCGCCTCCATGCAAGTGGGAAAAGTCCACCAAACACACCTGATCACTGAAAGAAATCAATTGTGATCAAAAGTTTCAAATTAAATCTCGCCGGGTTCTGCACACAAAATACGAGTGCGTAGTCTCGGGACAAAACTGGGCAGGTCAATATCAAAGGAATAAATTCACCTATTTCCACGTGTGTAATAAAAATACACGGCTTCCTTCAGTCACGAAGGGCAAACACGCGATCTCGCAGTCATACAGCTGCAGAACCGCTTCACCAAAAGACAATAAAGTCAGAAGTAAAGTTCGAGTTACGACGCAGACTCCAACTGCCCTGGCGCCATGTTGGAGAAGCCATCATCGTTTTTCATGACAAATTAAAATATTCCTGACATCAAATTGATGTCAAAGGCAGCTTCGTTTTTAATCACGCAATGGCGAGCGCACCACCATAGTGCTCCCGTTGACAGGTCACAAACTGCATTGAAAACGAACACACAATGCAACACAATGACTCCTTCACATAATGATAATATTTCTCCATTAACTTTTAATTTCTATTCCCCGTTCAGATCCCCAGGAGGAGGCGACTTGTTAAGATGTAAAAGCTCCCATTAGAGTTGTCGCATCCCTTGCAGAGAAGGAGAGGAGAGTGTTTTTAATGACTGACCACAAAGGAGATGCTTGTCTCGTGTCTGCTGCAGGGGGTCGGATCAAAAGGACTACGGCCCGTTGTCTGAGGCCGGTTCGATTCTGAATTGGTCAGTTCAAAGTACCCAGTCTCCTATGGCACCCAGTCGGGAAGCTCCAGTGGGCCAAATCAAACGCGACCAAAATCCTCGGGAAAACACCAAGAATGAAGACGCTGGATTCGCTTCTTCCAATCGGGTTCCTCCAACAAGAGCACGGTGCAGATTTTCAGGCAGGAATACTGTGTCATCTAATTCATTCTTTGGAGTTCGCGACATTCAGTGCATGGACACACCCCATTGTAGTCACACGCGCTCGTGTCACTCTCTGACAGCAGGGTGCGAGCGAACCCGGACCCTGAGTTTGATCTTCTTTGTGCAACCCGATCAACCCAGGTGAGTCTCTCCCCGCGCAGCGCAGCGCAGCGTCCAGCTTCCATTACATTAAAATGCACACGCATCCAGACCAGGACAGGGGTGGATGCGGAGGGCCCAGAAACGCCAGAAAATTTCTGTCTCTTGTTGCTGCACCGCGAATCTTCTCTTTGAGCAGCGGCGGATCTTCTTGGGCCTTGGAGCTGACCCCAAACATCGGTACTCGTACGCACCTTTTGTTTTCTACCTGCAGCGCTTTGAAAGATTCAAGGGGTCCCTCACTTCACCAACTCGCTCCCCTAGGATCGGGATCCTCCCAACCGAATCCACACTCCCATCCAGCCCAAGCGCGGTACATTGTACGAGGCCTGTCAATTATGATGCCGCTTTTTCGCAAATTTCTCAACGATGGTTGCAACTAAAAATTTGCCAACTTTAATGCCAACAACAGGAACTATTGCCAACACAAGCATGCCAATAAATGCTAACAAAACAAAGCATAAATCAGATAAAATGGACTTTGTACAGAGGCCAACAGGGGCCAAATGGCGAAATGCCACAACTTCATGCAAACTGAAAGTTCAACACAGAAATCAATCAGAGTCAGAGGAATCTTCTGCTTGGCCAATTTCCTCATCAGAGCCTGGGATGTGGGCCCCCTCGATGGGCTTGAACCCCGCCTTGCACAGGAACTTGAGATTGACTCTTTGCTCATGTCTCTGTTCTGGCTTCTTCACTGTCACCAGAATGAGCAATAAAAATTTGAAGACAAACATACTGGCTGCCAACTCACAAAAGGCTACTTGCAAAAGAGCACACCTGCATGAGTGAATCACCAAATGTCACTGATCTGGCCTCATTCTTTGATCCAAAACATGACCTTGTAGCAGTGCAACATCAGTGAGTCTGTTCTCAGGTGAGGAACAAGGCTTCCTCTGAAACTTGC
>JAAUXT010104762.1_pt1 | contig 18346 bp, 11 predicted proteins | sample 7278171 | NCBI WGS metagenome assembly JAAUXT01 (sample SAMN14350112, study PRJNA611818) | marine sediment metagenome | isolation source: surface marine sediment (1.8m) | place: French Polynesia: Moorea | collected 2018-08
CGTACAGGACATGGGACAAAGCGGGACACCTTCGCTGAGTTGGCAGATATACTGAAAAAAATTTTGGCACTGCCACTAAGTGCTCTTCCCTAAAGGGACTTCGCACAAAAATTAGCTCCATGGAGCTCCCGGTGATTTGAGAAACACAGTGACTGAAACACAGCGACCCAAACACAGCAACCTAAACACAGTGACCCAAGCACAAATAAGCACATACACAAATTGTCAGTTTCATAAAATATACATGTTATTTTTATCATTTGGTAAACAACCAAATCTACCCAAATTATCTGTACATGACTTCTTGCCTGATTACACATAAAGCTTGCTAAATTTGTGCCAAATATCTAATTTGATTACTTTCCTAAAATCCCAAATTTTGACCCAACCTGAAAACTATGTAAAAACAAAATTCAAAAATCAAAAATCAAATGCTACAATTCAAATACCCATACAACATAGCACATTTCATCAATATACTTCTTTCACTGAATATTTGTTCTTTCTGAGATACAGACCAATTTGTCCAAGCATGTCCTAAATTTTCTGCCCCTCCAAATTTGAACTTTATGACTTAAAGAACCCAAAAATTCAAACTTTATATTTTCCTTCCTTGTGCATTGTCCTCAACCCAAATTGAACTAAAAAAGCCCAAAAAATTCCAAATTGATCCTCATCTTGATTATGAAACAGGTGTATACATACTTTTGAAAGATGCTGCCTCTCAGTGATTTGTTCAGGTTGCTCTGTTTAGGTCACTCAAAAATTGAGCTCCCTTTTAAACTGCAACCTCCTCAAATCACCCAAAACAAGAATGCCTTACAAAGTGGAACTCGAATTGAACAGTCGTGGTGATTTTCCTGAACGTTGAAGTGCTGGCGAAAGGATGATGCCACCAACTCCGGGTTCAGTACAGTAAACCTGGCTTCATTGGCTCGGTGGAGCGACGAGGGAATTTCTGGTTCTGCCTTTCCGGACTTGGTCATGACTTTCATTCAGTGTGATCGTGAATAAGTCGCCAAAGACAGAAGTGGAAGCACCCTTGTACGAGTACAAACATATTTTGCGCACCATACTTCGGCCCTTCCGCGGTTTGATAGGAAGGTGTGAAACAGAATCGGAGTGAAGTGTCTGTTTTTCGCTCCACGCTCACAAGAACCAGCTGAGGCATTGACTTCTGGCATCAAACGGAATCTAGAGATACAGGTCTGAGCGCTGCTGGCGTTGATATCTGAAATCGATCCCTTTGCTGATGAAGGTTTTTCATCGGTAAATTTCTGAATACCAGCATCAATGCCACTGATGTGTGGGTCGTGTTTGTTTGCTCTCGCGACGATCTGCTGTGTGGTACACTTGATCGATTCACAAACTAGTTTGTGAACTCCGGAATGAATGGCCCTCGATGGTTGCTAGGAATGCAAAAAAGAACAGGTGAAGCGAGAGAAACGAAAATCATGCAGCGTTTGAATCAAAGTTTGGAGAGGCACACCTGTTGGGTATTTGGGCCTGACATTTGTTTGTGTTTCTTGAAGTGAGCTTGGGCCGTGGAGGCGATTCTGCGAGTTGTTACTCGCACGCTTCCGTACGCGTACGCGCAGTGTGGGTGGGGGTTGGGGTTTGTTTTCATTTGGAGGGGGGGGGCAAAGTGACATCTCTCTGTCAGTTTTCCGAACACAACTAACTGCAACATGATAATTGATCTCTTGTTTGAAACAAGTGAAAAATCAGGGAATTTTGATTGGCCTGGCGAGTGGGAACACTGTGCTACACTGATTACTCCTTTGGAAGAAGCATGTTGGCTTTTCTTGAACACAAATCATGTTGTGTGGACAATTGTCAAGACAAACAAAACACCGAAAACCTCACTTTGGGCAGGAACAACCAACTGACTGACTGATTGACTCACTCACTCACTCACTCACTCGCTCACTCACTCACTCACTCACTCACTCACTCACTCACTCACTCACTCACTCACTCACTCTCGATTGCTCTGTACGTCGTTCCGCGAAGAAGCTTTTGTGAACGATCTTCGCAACCTGAACCCTGTCTGCTGGAAGCTAACTTCATTTGAATTTCTTCTATTTTCAGTGATGATGCCAAGGAGAAGATTGAAGACATCCTGGTACGTAAGACTGGTAGTTGGACTTTATCTCGTGCTGTCAGGCCACGGCAAGTCAAGCCACTCGCCTCGAGCAAAGAATCTGCCACCGCACCAAGGACCAAATGCAGCGATGAAAAGAAAATCGTTCGTCTTGACGTTGTCTGTGTCGTTGGTTTCTGTGCAAACAGCACGGAGATTGCAAACACTTCGCACTCCTAAAATCATCAGGAAACAGATCAGTTCGTTGTGTTCGACTTGTGAATGGCTGTTGCATTTGGTCCATAGCTTCAAAACAAATTGATTGACGTGTGGATGTTGTTTTTACACTGCACCTTCTGTGTTCTGGTGCTTTCTCGTTTGGTTTCAACGTCTTCTCCCCACCTTCACATGTTGCGAGACTTGGGGAAGGGGGGTCACATGGCATTTGAAAAAAATGATGTCACCCTTCACTTGATGTCAGGTGACACCAAATTTTTCAATGTTGAGTGACCCTGGGGAGGGCACACCCAACATTTGAAACACGTGATGTCAGGTGACATCCAAAATATTTGATATTGGGAGCCCCCCCACACACACACACACGCACAAATACACACACCTCAGGTCACTCAACATTAAAATTTGTTGAGGTGACTAGCAATTGAAATCTGTTGACACCCAAAATTTGACACACCCTGGAGTCATTGCTGGGGTCACTGACACTTTCAATGACACTCAACATTTGGAATTTGGCACCTGACATGACACGTCAAGTGTGGTGTGCTGTCATACTTCGCCGTGTGCATGCAGTCGCCATGCCAGTTGACATGCGAATGTTCCCTGCTGCCAGCCTGCTTGTTTTCCAGTTGAGAACGATAGCCCTTGACAAACTTTGGTTGTTATTCTTACAATAATTGGATGACATTGTGCAGACTGCATCCTCACGGAGTCAATTATCATAGGATCAGGTGGATCGAACAAACTTTTCTCCGTGACCCTTTGTTTGTCGAAGACGCGATAATGAAACAGGCAAACTCCCTCACAGGAGCTTTCTGTATGGTGAGACGATCATCGACAAAGCAGCTGCCACCGGAATAAACCATTCACAATTGACAAAATTGGGTGTGGCCAACTCGCACACTTCAGATGCAACTTCAATACCAACTTGAACTTGATTGAGCTCAACTGAACTTGAACTCAATATCAACTTCAACGGAGACTTACTTGGTTGATGTCTTGCAAGAGTCTGCTCACCTGGCACAGGGTCAGATTCAAGGAGTTTGCATCTGATGTCTTTTTCTGATCTGTTCTGGATGATCTGGATGCAATGGATATTTTTTACCCAAAAGCACTTTTTCACAGGCAGGAAACTAATGATCTTTGTCAGAAATATGTCATTTCCCAAATTAGAATTGCCCCCCCCCCCGAAACACACACATCAGATTTGTGACTGTGATTGTGAGATTGTTGTTTTGTTGAGAAAATGTGATTTCTCACCAGTCACACAACAGGCCAAAAGGAATCTTGTCCCCCAGTTTACCTCATCCTTTCTTCGACTTCTGATGTTGCCATCGCGCGGTGAGAGTCGATCCTTTTCACGACTCTCCAGTTGCATTTTCTTCGTGGAGCAGGCTTGTGTTTTTGCACAAGAAACTGACATCCTCTCCAGACGAAGGGCAGAACGACCCAAGCAGGAAAATTGACCAACACGGTCAAGCAATTTCGCTGCATTGTGGAAATGGCTCTCGTCTTATCAAACTGTGTCAAGCGGTTGGTTATTGCGCTGATGTGGTCGTCTTGTGGCTCAACAGCTGATTTGTGAGACTCTGCTTGACTGCCAGTACACCTGTCCTTGGTGATGGCGACTGAAAACCCTACCCCACAACAACCACAATCCGGAGTTCGTGGACAGACCAGTAAGGACGCACACATCAGAATTTGTGCCCGAAACACATGCCTACAAAGTCTGAGTGCAGTCTGAGTTATTGTCTGTTCATTTTTGTGGCCGTTTTGGTACCTGTGATCTGGAACTTGCAGCTGAAATAGCCATTCATATGTGCCCCCTCACTCCCAAGTGTACTCAAGGAACTCTTATGTTGATCCGGCCAACGAAGTTTTCTGACAGGATTTGGACACGGATGCTTTTCGTTGATTTTCCTTCAGTTCATCACTTTTTCTCATTCTATCAACAGGACGGAGTGAACCAGCTGTCGGACGTGGAGAAGTTGCTGCTCTACTTGAAGCTGCCCGCTGGAGCTGCGCTCGGATACCACAAAGAGTAAGTTCGCCACCCCCACCCCATTGGCTTGTTCTTAGGTCGTGTTTTTCATGGAGACTGCCAAAGCATCGACGAGTCGTTTTCTTGTCATCGTGGATCATCCGGGGCAGGAGGGTCAAACAAAACACACTCACCCCGCTCCCGAAAGAATATGAAATTTACAGGCAAAATTGCATTCTGTGGCGCAGACCTTCTCGCAAAGAAGAGCATCTTCATTTTCACGCTCGAGTTGTGGTCCCCGTGCTTGCAACACAAACGTTGAACTTTGCAGCGCCCCGTGCACGTCGAATCTCCCGTCGTCGACGCGTTTGGAGCAGATTCGGTCTGTGACGTGGATCAAGAGCCACCTGGAGGAGGACCCCGACACCAGTCTGCCCAAACAGGAAGTCTTCGACGATTACAAGTGAGCACTGTCGGTGCAAGTTGGTCGACACGATTGTTTTGTCGTTACGAGAAAAGATTCTGACTTTGAATTTGATGTTCCTATCGGCTACCGAGGTGTCCATCCCTCCGTGCAAGATTCCTGAGATCCAGGCCCGCGTGTCTGTCCAGGTTTCACAAGATCACAAAATTGCTCCAATAAATTTTTCTTCTGAGACAGAAGACAGACACTTTGGACAAGATTGCACTTCAGTGTGGATGACACTCGGGAACTATGAAATGGTGAACAAACATTCAACTTGAGAGATTTCCGGGCTGTTATTGCTGTCACATCCACACACTCGGGCTAATCTAAGTGGGCACGAGATGAAGTTGTGCGCTATCTTGATGGTCAACATCTTGAAACGTCATAAACTGTTGTAGTTCTCTCAAAACACCTTTGGATGGGCGCCAAACGAAACTTACGAAAACACTTGAAAATGTTTGAAACAAAAAGAAATGCTGAGCGGATCCCACAAACAAACCAAAACTTCCCTGATTGTGACATCAGCTCATGGAAAAACTAAGAGAGGCGATGGTGCTTCCAATCTGACATTGAGAGGGTGACGAGGTCATTGTCTTGAGCGATAAGGAATCGAGATCGTAAAATCGATCCAGAGCGTGCTCAAACACAAAGAAAAATCTTTCGCGTCAACTTCCCGTTCTCCTGTCTTCAGAACCTGATGACGGCTTCCACGGAAACAGTTCGGGTGCAGAAGAGTTGTTTAGCGTTCTTGTATTTTGCAGATCGTATTGTGAGAGCCATGGGTACAAGTTTCTGAGCCAGGCCGACTTCGGGAAGGTGATGAAATGCGTCTTTCCCAACGTGAAGCCTCGTCGACTTGGTCAACGCGGACAGTCAAAATATCTTTTGATGGGGTTTTTGTTGCGCAAATCAAGGGAGCGCACTTGAGAAAAAGCACCCTGGGAAGTTTGATTTGTTGCTGCCGTCAATTTTTTCTTCCTTGACTCAGCTTCACGCATTGTTATGGTGGTTTGCGCAAGAAGAACAACATCCAGGGACCAACCCTGCCAGAGCTGTCTGTCGCGAAGGTGGAAGAGCAGGTAGATGTCTAGATCACTGTGGGCCAACAATTCTTGTCACAAGAGAATTGAATTTGGCGTTCAATATTCACAAGCGTACACCGAAAACACTTTTCCCAAAACCTCTTCTTGTCACAGACGAATGCCTCCACCAGAGTCAAATTTGTTGTGTCGTCTCACTGGTTAACGGCTGTCGCACCTGGTTGTTGCAGAAGCAATCGGCGTCCGGGGGACTGGAGGAGACGGAGCTGCTCGGCTCTGCGTGTCAGCTAGTGTGCGAGTGGGCGCAGAAGCTCTTGAGCCGCAGCTTCCCCGGCGTCCGCGAGCTCGCCGAGCACCTCATCACCAGCAACTACGTCAACTGCCGCTCGATGGCGGCCTTCACACTGCTCGCTGCCGGGCGGAACAGCAGCAGCAGCGCCGGAGGTGCAGCGGCAACAACAACAATAACAACAGCCAATACAACGCAGAGCAGTAACAGCAAAAAAGCACAATCTTCTGTTTTCTCAGGTGGGAACTTCAAAAATTTGTGCCTGTTTCCTCGCTGCCTCCTTCCCAGTATTTCTTGTGACAAGTGAAACACTCGAAGCAATTGAGAACGACACATTTGCGTTGCAGAAGTTGTGAAACGTTGGAAACATTTTGTACTTGTATTTCACAGGATCACAAAGTGGCGGTGGTGCGGGTGTGAGCGTGAACACGAGCGCGTCAAACTTGCGCCACCGGGAGACGCAGAAACAGTTGCAGCGCAAGTTGCAGGAGCGAGAGATGATCCGGGAGCAGAAGCGAAAACTCGAGCAGCAGAGGTCAGTCGCAAGATTCGCTGAAGCGAGTGGTGCTCCTTGTATCGGGTTGATTGAGCATGGTGTACACACAACAGGTTTCTCTTGCGGAAATTGTGAGTTGGAAAACATTTCAGACAGTCGCCATTGCTTCCGTTCGCGGGCCAAACCTCCAAAGGATCCAAATTTGTGAAGCAACAACAAACATTTTCATGTCCGTTATGTCGGCGCTGAGCTACAGTCAGTTCAGAGCTCTCTTTGTTTCGCCGTGTTGCAGAAGTGAGATCGAAGCTGCCGATCAGAACGACAGTCGCGGCAGCAACGACCCCAGCAGCTCCACACCGCAGGGCAGCAAACATAGCGTGGACAACTCTGAGGGAAGCCGCCCCAGGGTGGCGAGCGTCGGCGGCAGGCTCGATCTCAACTCCAAAGGCACGCCCGGGAAACTCATTCTGCCCAAAATGGCTGGGAAACTCAATCAAGGCTCCTCGAGTTGTCCGACCACGCCTCAGGGACATGGCTGCAAAAGCAAAAGTGCGACGGGATCAGCGTCGGCTGCGGTGACAAGCGGCTCGAGTGCGCAGCAAATCCTCGTATTTTCGCCCAACGCGCACGCCTCGCAATTGAACACGCAATCGCTGTTTATTCTTTCACCTGTCAACCAAAAGGGAGGAAGCTCTGGGCAGTTGCAACAAGGAGCAATACAAACAACGCAGCAGGTCAACATTATCCCGCCGACCAAGGAAAACGGAGTGGCGCAGCTGCAGACGGTGTCAGGGCAAAACCAGTCGTCACCGGACAGCAACGCGAGTCCAGGCAGCAGTACCGCACAAGTCCTTGCCACTTCTCAGTCCACAGCAGTGCCTGCAGTGCAGACAGGTGTCGTTCTGACGAAAGCATCGACGGCCAGCACTGCGGTGGGAGCACAAGCGGGTGTGGTGTTGACGACCACACCCCAGCTGACAGCGACCGCTGTTTCGGCTCCAGCGGTGCTCCAGTTTGTGTCGACCGGCCCCACCACAATCGTCGCTGCGCAGTCGCAAAGCAAAGTAACGTCACACGTGACAACCACGTCCACGTCACAAGGCCAAGTTGCAGTGCAAGTGCAGCACACACCGAGTGACTCCAAACCCAAGGTGAAAACGATGAGTGTGACGAACAGCACGAAAAGCATCACGTCCACGACTGCTGTCATCTCGGCAGCCGCCAAACCGTTGAGCGGTCCGATCCTCACAAAGGAGAATGCCCACTCGCTCCTGTCCGACCAGTTCAACAGCAGACGGAGCTTGCTGTTTGAAAAGGGCTCGTCCACTGCCAATTCGCCCGGAACTGACAAAACCAACAGCAGCGTGGCCAAGAAGTCCGTCTTGAGTTTGCCTCAGAAACAAGTCAATGGGCACAGCAATCTAAGTCAAAGACCCGGAGTGGCCAGCAATGAAGTTGTAAAGTTGGTCGGTTCACCCACTGCTTCAGTCAAAAGTCCTCTTTCCGGAACTGACCAAGACAGACAACTGAACAAGGGAAACCGCTTTTTGAACAAAACGGTGTCTTCATTGCTGAAGGAGCAGCGCGGAGTTTACGGAGGCGTGAGTACAGACCTGAAGACCGCGTACGTAAACGACCGACGCCCGGTGTCGGAACTGCTGCGCGAGTCGCGCCAGCGGCAACACAAGCAGCAGCGACAAGAGTCACAAAATCAGTCGCCATCCGCTGTTGCGGTGTCTGGCACAACAAGTAACACTGACTCTGCACCAACAACGAGTGCTTCCAACACAATCTACGTGCGCAGGAACAGCAGTGGAGCAGTGACGTCAGCACAAACCCCGGTGATGCAGGCCAAAAACAACGCGGTGCATCTGGTGAACATTCCTAAAAACAGTAACAATGGTGCAAAGGACGATGTTATCAGTCCAAACGTTTCACTGGCGCCCAAGCGAACACTGAGCGGAGAGATCAATGTATCGAGAAAACGCATCCGAAGCGGAGACGACAACCAGCACTATAATCTGGTGCACACGCCCAGGGGGACGCTCGAGTTACTGAAGACTGAGCCGAGTCCGGACGGCAGCCTCAAAGTCAAGTTGCTGCCCAGACCCCTGCCGTCAGATTTCAGTGGCATCGTCAGGCCGAGTGTGAGCAAGTCTCAGTCAACCGCGACCGTCACAAGCGCGAGTGCTGGTGCTGCATCCGTCACAAATGCCGGGACTCGGTTGCTGAGGCAGGAGAGTCGCAAGAGGGACGTCAGCATTTGTTCGGACAAGGACGGGTTTGATTTCGTGGGCATGGACCCTGATATGGACATCGCTGATATTAATCCCTCCATCACTCAGATGGTGGGAGCAAATGGTCAGGAGCTGAGGGTGAAAACTTCGGGCAACGAAGAGGGCAACACAGGTCCCGGTACGTCCGCCGCAGCGCTGTATCTCAAACTGGCAGCGCAATCTAATGGTGGGAATGTGCAGCCGCAGACACCAGGCGCGCAGCAGCAGGTGACACTGCAGAGTCTGTTGAGCAGCATGGATGCGAGCACGTCCCATGGCCTGCCTGCTAACTGCAGGAAGGTGCTGCAGACTGCGATCGCTCAGGGACAGACTCAGGGTCAGGCGGTGGAAGCGTTGGCGGCATTACTTGCCTCGCAGCAAGTGCAGCAGAGCGCGTCACATCAGGACCAAAATGGGGTGGCGAATGCACAAACTCAGTTGCTACAGCAACAACAAAACAATGCACAGTTGCAGCAGCAAACCAGTGGGGATTATGACAGTGGCTTGAATCTGCAGGAAACTAACGACCAGTTCACTTCTAACGTCAGCACGCAACAGCAACAGAAGTTCTCTCTGAACGTCGCGCAGCTGAACGAACTCCTCACGGGTGTCTCGTCGGAGAACACTATTCCAGCGTTGAAGCAAGACGTGCTGCTCAGTGAGGCAGCCGACACATTCCAGGGGCGTCTCTTGCGCAGTCGCAGTCTGTCTGGTCCTGCGCAGAGGAAGCCTCCACTGAGCGGCGCCACTTCCGTCGAGGAGATGGTGCGCCAGAGAAGCATGAGCACCATTGGGTTCGCCGGGCCTGGTCTCAATCTCAGCACCAATGTTCTCAATACCCTGCAGCAAGTGGTCGCTGCGCAGGGCGGATGCAACTCGGTGCCGCAGAGTCCGTTGTGTTCCACGTCGATCCAGCCACAACAGCCTGCAATGGTCGGTGGAGCGGGTCAGGGGTCGATGCCGAACAGCCGGAGGTCTTCGTTCGTGGGCAGCGTGTGCTCGAGCCCTGTCGGGATGATGTCTCCGGGCGGCCCCAACTCCTCTCACTGCAGCGCGTCGTCCACTCCCATCTCTGCCTACAGAAGCCTGGGACCCAGTCCCGTCGAACTCTCCAGCGCGTTCATGCCAATTCAGAACAGTTACCAGGACCAGAGCACCGGGGTCAATCTGGTGCGGCCCATGGTCACGATGGCCAGCGTGTTGGGGCAGCAGACGAGCATCTCCAACCCACAGATGGCGCAAGCACCACTGCTGCAGGGAATCGGCGAGGGCAGCAGGTTCGTGCCGTATCCTCTGGGCATGGCGAGCAAAGAGCAGCAGAACCTCCAGCAGCAGCTCGGGAGCGCCGGGCTGGATCTCAGTCTCAACAGCCAGTTCAACCTGCAGTCGGCGCTGTTGCAACAAACTGCAAATCAGCAACAGCAGCAAAACAGAAACCCGCCGCCTGCGTACAACATCGCCGTGCAACCTCAACAGACTGGCTTCCACAGCGCGTCTGGTCAAATGACGCTCTCAGAAATGAACCCGACGCCTCCTGCCACCAATGGTCAGTTGAGTCTGCCTCAGAGACTCGGTTTGGGAAACGCAGGGAATCAGTCGCTCGTGCAACAAAGACTGATGAAGCAGCAGCAGCGGTCAGGAATGGCCGCGAACACCGTCGCCGTGACCCAGTCAGCTCTGCAGCAAAAGCTGGCAGAGCCTCTTCCACCAAGTCACATCAACCTGCAGGAGAAGCTCCTCGAGCAGCAGAAGCTGCTGGCGAAGAGCAAAGAGGACGCTAAGTTCGCTCCAGTGAGCAGCATCAAACCCTTGAAGCGAGGAGGCAAGGGCAGCAAACCGGCCGCGTCCGCCAAGAGACAACGACACAGATCTGCACAACCCGCCATTGGTCAGTCAGATTCTGCGAGCTTCTTGATAAAATAAAAACAAATGGCGCAATCATTTCCCAAAGAGCGAACTTCCAACCCAGTTTGTGCGTGGGTAATTTCACTGCAACGATTGCGACCAGGCTGCGTGTACCCGATGTACTCAGAGTTGTTGAACTGAATTTGGCCGTTTCAGGGCGCAACACACCGGGTACAGCGCCCTCTGCGCTCGGAGCGCCGACGGCGCGGAATCAGACCGGTAAAAACGCCATACTGCAGGCGCTACTGGCGGGGAGCAGCCCCGAGCCGCCGCCCGTCCTCAACACCGCCCACCACTCCACCGGTGCGCACACTGCTTCGCAGTTTCATAACTGACCCTGTCTGTCAAACTCACAACGATTCAAGCTTTTCGCGCTGCCTTGTATTGGTATGCAGCGACAGCGTCTTTTTTTTTTTCGCAGGCCACAAAGTGACGTTCAACCTGCCGGCCACCACCAGTACGTACCCGGCGGCGGCGGGCGGCCCCGCGCCACTCGGCACTCCGGGCGGCTCACTGTCATCACCGCTGGGCGCCACCCCAGAGTCTCCCTTTTCTCCAGAGATTCAGACCATCTTGGACGACCGAGGGGTGGGCGCAGGCGTGGGCGTGGGTGTGGGCGGCGTGTTCCGCAGCCATTCGGTGCCGGTGCAGGACATGCTGGGCGCGACAGGTAAATGGCCGGGTCACCAAATTTTCTGTTCAATGTGGGCTGCGTACCGCACAACATTGTTCAGCATGGCTACAGTGTTATTGAGGTTTTCGGCCAAACCAACTCGTGTGGACATGCTATTTTCAAAGGGACCAGAAGCCTTCAGTTCGAATACGGTGGTATCATGCATGACGTTGGTGTTCTTGTTTCCTGTTCTTGACACGTGAAATTGCTTGTCTTTGCGGCCCGTTGTTCGGGGAATCTGTTTGGCGATATCCCGCTGGCCCAGTGCAAAATTCTGTTGTGAATCTGGCGTCAGCGCAATGTGAACCAAGAGGACGTCTCGCCGCGCTGCTGTGAACTGCTGGTCTCATTTTGTTTCGTATTTCTGCTTTCTTTTCGAGGACACTGCCTTGTGTGATTCTGTCCTAGGTGCCAGGAAACTGGTGAAGAGAGCACGCAACTGTCGTATCAACCAAAGAAAAGACGCGCCCTTTTGCCTGAAATATTGAGCACCAAATACAGGGATACGTCTTTGGTATGTCATTGTGCCAACTCGGATTCATTGCAGATGTAACTGGGGACGATGCGTTCGACTTCTTCACGGACGGGGGCACATCGCTGTTGGACCAGCAGCCTTCACAAACACAGCAATCACAGTCACAGCTGAGCAGCAGCAGCGCGTCGACTCTGGCTGCCGCTGGGGACGCCGCGGTCAAGTCCGATCTCTCCTCGCTGCTGAGCAACAAACTGCAGCAGGACACGACCATCGACGCGACACGCGGACTGCATTTTGTCGGCAACGACGACTACAGCGCGAAACGCAATCTGACTCTCATGCTGGAGACGAAGCAAACGAATCAAGTTGTGCCGTCCACAGATTCCAACAGCAGCGGTGTTGGGCTGTTCGACGACGCTTTCAACGGAGGGACCTTCACCAACGGTTCCAACGAACAGGATCTGTTCAACGGGTATCCGCCGAAAGGTGATGTCACGTTGGCATCTGCGTCTCTGTACGGCGAGGGCAGGAAGTTCGTGCAGCAGAGCGTAAGAAGTGACCGCGGTGTGTCGGTCGTGCCTCCGCCCACTCCACCCGGCTCACAGACACAGACCCCGGACCTCACACAGGAACTTGGGCTGGTGTCGGACTCGATGCAACAACACATGCAACAGCGTCTGTGTGCAACAACGCAGTTGTATCCTCCTCCAGGCGGCAACAGCGCCGCGGCGACGAGCACAGGTGCCAGTGCGATCGCTGCTTTGCTGAACGGCCCGAGTTCGAGTCTGGTGGACACCCCGTCCAGTCTGGATACGCTGAGTGGGCACGACAGCCGTGAAAGTCTGGGCGACCCGTTCCTTCACGGGTTCACCGACACCGTGACGGATATCACCGCTGATCTGCCGTCCGGCGCCCAGTCCATGGACATCAGCGAGCCCCTGGATTTCACCTACTCCAGTGTCGACGCCGTTATGCCCCAAATGGTGCCCTGAAACTCGGTGACTTGCACTTGTAGTGATGCGGACGTATTTTGCTGTGACGGTTTTGACGCAAAGTTTGCCAGCGTTCAATTATGCCTGCGACACAGTTACGTAGTTTCGATGTTCGGTGATCAATGTGTTTTGCGGGTTTGTGTTGAGGTTCCGGTTTTGCCTGTCGAGGCAGCAGTGGAAAAACCTGTTGACATAATTGTTGGTTTTCAGAGGAGGTGCAGTTCAGTATTGTTGCAATTCAAGAGTGCGCGTGGATTTACAACAAAAAAACTACTGTGAATCCGACAACGACGATGGAACGAAGAGCTGTCCTATTGTCCACGACGAAAGCAGTTCAAGAAACAACTGACACCTGTGGCAGTCATTATGCAATCAGCAACAATAGTTCATGTTTGTGTGGAGTTCAATCGTAAAACGTGATCCTCACTCACTGGATTTCAAAAGCACTCAACATTGATTCCAACTCCACTGTGGTTTTAGTGGTGAAGTTCCATTTTGTCACATAATCAGCCAGGTTTTCTTCATTTCGTTGGAGTTATTGTACATATCACATGACTACACCATAAAATCCCGTGTATAATGCGAATAATGTCGGACAGATTTTTGCCTTTGAACACGGGAGGGTTCCAAAAGTAAAACATGAGTGAAAAGAAGAGGGAAGATCAAACAATTTTTTTACAGTAGATTTTAGGTCTCATAGTTGGGGGGGGGGGTCGCTTTTTGCGCAAATCGCTTTATGCACTGGGTTTTACGGCAGTTTTATTAAGCGAATTCGTGTTACTAACCATTATTTCGCACAAATATCTCTGCATGTTGAGAAGCATTTAGCCAAGGCGTTGCATGTGCGGGGCGAGTTTGCCGGATTTTAGTCTGAATCGTCCTCGTTCAGTACGAGTGAGCCCCTGCGGTGTTGATGATGCGGGTGATACGAAACCTTTTCCTCTCTCCCCACCTTGTGAATTGATCAGTTCAAAGTGCAAATGAACCAATTTCTTTTCTTTTCTATTTTTGTGGCCAAAATGTGCAAGTTTCCCGTCAGCCAAGTTGAAATATTTTCAGTCGTTGGTCGCCGCGCGCTCGTTCATCTCTGATATCTTGTGTGAAGAAAGCAATCTGCAAATTCTTTGACAGCTCCGTCCTTGTGGATGGAGTCTAAGCTTTGAGAAAAATGTCTCCGTTTAACTTGGACCAGAACAGCAGTGCAGCACCAAACTGCCAGCAGCCCAGGTGTGCACAGATCGAAAAATTGAATTCCTTTGTGATTGGCACACGGTGCTCGCAGCGACGTGAAGACTGCGCGTCGTCAACACTTGTCGTTCTTGTTTTGTCATACGAGATGTGTTTGCGCTGGGTTCAGTGGGTGAGAGTTTCCGCAGATTCATTTGCGGCAAAGCGCGAGACTTGCTCAGTAATCGGTAGAGGTGATCTCCCCGGTGTGAGGCACTTGACGGGTGTGGAGTGACGATCACTCCCTGCATTAGCAGGTCTGCACGGTCTCCTGGAATTCCTGTTTTTCTTCTTGATTCAGATTGTTGGAAGTTTGTTCCAAGCCAAGCTGTTTTTAATTTCAAGCAATTTATTCATCGTGTTTTCTTTGATTCGAGGAACCAAGCTCTTGTTTTGAAGATGAAAGCAATTATTCACGTTTTTGTCTGTTTAGGAATCATGATTTCCACTCATTCAGGTAACAATGCCTTTTTTGACATGTGAATTATTTTTTGTAAGAATCAGTCACGGTTTGCGTGACGAGCTTGATCTGGATTCAGTTCAAAGCTTGTGTCTTTTGTGCACACGTGTAGTTACGATTTTGCGCGTGCCGGTAAGCCTTATTGGTAATTGTTCATGCAACCATGCTTTCTCTTTGTGAAATGTTCGAGTGTGTACAGGCAAGAATTGACGTCAGGCTGGCGCATGTACAATTGCTGGCGCAATTGAACATTTTAGTTGCCATTCATTCGGGTCAGTCTGGAACAATGTTCTGAGTTTCTTGTCTCGGCGAGGGTGGACGAAATTGGGCCGCACGACCTGTGTTTTACTCTGTTTTATCTGTGATGAAGTCGCCTGAAAAAATCTTGGAGCAAGGCGACGAGAGTCAGTGTGAAGAAGCTTTGCTGCTTGCCTTGTGTGAACTTTCTTTGGAAATATTTTCTGCTGCGGTGTGGTCACGCAGGAAAGTGTGTCTTCTTCACGACGTCTCGGAACACGGAAGTTCCCAAGGAGCGCAGCAAAATGTCTTCGCTTCGACACATATTTACGCCGTGTACAAACTCCTTTCTTTGAATGTGATAGCTACGATTGGAAACAAGTCGGCTTTCTGTTTGCCAGTTGTACATGATCTTCTTGGACTGGTTGGGGACGTTGGGTCACAGTTGTGCACGTGAAGTCTTCCACTTCCAAACATCACTCAAGTTCCTTTCGACTCCCTTTAGTTGTTGATTCGAACGCTCCAAATTTCGTGGGTTTTTTTTGTCAGGCAGTTGCCCGTCGTTGTTGATGTTTGACAAGTGAAAAATTTTGGCGTGCACTCTCAAAATTTGTAACAATTGTTCAGAAGTCGAATACGTTATTTTATCCGCTTTGTAGAATTTCTTGTGAATAATACAAAGTTGTATGTCACTTTTCTTCCACTGTGTTTTCCAGGCGTGCAGAAATCTTATCTGTTTGCGTCTTTCACGTCTTTTCAGAAGTGAAAGTTCACCTTTGAAACGCAGGCTGAGGTTTAGACGCGCCGAGTTGTCAAGGCATCAGCGCGTGTGTTGTAGTGGCGCTACAAACCAGACCAGTAGGTGACACCTCACCCGCCTCTCGCAGAGAAAAGAACCCTTGTCACCTGCTGTTTGGTTACCAGTCAAATCATGTCTGCACTAAGATATTCCGGTGAGGGACACGTCTTTTCTCTCGCATATAGAGTCTACACATGCCTTTTGCTGCTGTACTTGTGAACAAGTGTATATGCGTGCGCAATTCATGAGGACCATGTCGCCGGCTCGGCGCGTGTCTGCACTGCCAAGTGTTCTGGTTGGGTTTGTTGCACGGGATCGCGACACTTCGGTGCTGCACACAAACATCTCTTGACGTTCGGTGCCCAGTGGGACACGAGTGTGAAGTTGAGCGTCCTGAGAATTGGTCAAAGAAAACACAACCACCTTTGTGAGCCAGACTGACCTTTCGGTGCCGTCTAACAGCGTTAATGCGGCTGTGGAAAACCTACCTCGTCTCGAATGACACGGCCGGTGCATGTTTTCACTTCTCGAACGAACCCAGTCCATTCAAAGGAGCAACTGAACATTTTTCTCGATTGAAAGTAACAATATATTTCCAGACACAATCACAGAAACCACTTTTTCAGTAAAATGCAGCAGAGGTGTCCACAAAAATGAACGCAAAAGCACTGAGTGACAATAGTAGAGTGCAGTGTGGTTGCCCGGCTCAAATCTATCGCGTCACCAGACGTGGAAAAATTTTGCTTTGTTCAGATCATTTTCGCACATCCGCAAGCATGTCCTAAAATTCTTCCGCCCTCCGCTAAAATGTGAAAGGTTGCCCACAGACGACATTCCCTCGGCTAAACTGCCCAAACCGCCAGACATGAAGGAAAGTCGCTGTCAAGAGAAGACGGTGCAACTGAAACAGCCAAGTTATTTTTCTGCATGGAACAAAATTCACTGAGATCACAGACAACTTCGCTGCCAAGTGCAGGTCGCTTGGACCGCAGAGAGTTTCAGTGCCAGACGACTGCACAAATCAAAACCCAGAGCAACCGAAAACAAGGTAGAATCTCCGGTCAGAGAGTAGAGCATTCGTCTCAGAAAATAACGACATGGTAGGATGACACCCAGACTACCCTGCCAAACGCACTTTGGAATGTTCGTAAAAGCCCCAAACATCTTGTTTTGGGCGTTGGTTTCCCAAGAACCATTCCCGTGGATTTGCGTCAACCGCCTTTGCATTACAAGAAAGAATTCAAGAAAGAATTTAGCTGAAGTCTCCTTGGAATTCACACATTTGCAGGACAAATACACATCACACAAAAACAATGCAACAAACTTCCTAACAAAGGCAAGTTTTGGACCCACTTCTGCATGGCCAGGAAAATCAAACTGCACCTCTGCAGCAGATCCGTTTTCCGTACAAATCTGGACAAACATTCCGAATTCAGCTCCAGCGGATCCAGGATTCAGAGGTTGGGAGGCCACGTCAGAACAGATCAGGGTTCGCGAGCGAGCGAGCGCGTGGATGTGTGTGTGTGTGTGTGTGTGTGTGTGTGTGTGAACTCTCAACTTCAAAAAAACAACTTTGCTGAACAAGTGGGCATCTTTGATTGGTTTCTTGTGGGGCGTCGCAGTCAGACAACAAATACAATTTTGGCGGCTGTTTGCTTGACAAGGATTTGGGGTATTTTTCCAACAGAAAAAAAGAAAACAAGAAAATTTCCACAGGTAAAAAATGTCTTTGAAAATCCTGAGGTCAAGGGGAAGGGGTCTGGATCCGCCAGAAATTCGCTGGTGTGCAAGAAAAAAAGCATTCTGAGCTCCTAATTGACACACACAAAAACCCCCATACACATGTTTCAAGTTAAATGTTTGAGTGAACAAACGTGGCGTGAAAAGTGTACAAAGGCACTGATACGGATCACAGTAACTGTTTCACCATTGTCACAAAACTTTTGCAGTGCGGCGCGGAATGACAAGAAAGATTTACCCGTTGTGCACACAATTAGCAAGTACGGACCAAACCAAATTTGAGACGACACACCACCCTCAATTGAGGGAGTGTGAAGACCAAAGGTTAGACAATTCAAATATTGCAACATTTCATTCCTTCTGGTTCACCTGATGCGACTGTCACATGGAAAGAAACATTTTGCCCACTTTGCGCACGTAACGCATCTGACATTCTGTTCAATCACAGTGTTTCTGAATCGAAGTGTTGACAAGAACACGTTTCAGGTCTTCAAAACAAATGCGAAGGTTTTCTGCTGGGGCCGTGAATAACCTGCAAATTGGGGGTGCCGTGACCAGGATAATTTTTAGTGGCGTACTTCTGACCAAGTTCTGATGCTGAGCATCAAAGCATCATGAATTATAAAATGGGCGATGGTGGGAAATGCACATAAACACTGGGTCGTTCCTTTCCTAAAGGAGCGGAACGGCCCAGCCTATGAACGCTGCAGGAGCTTCTGCCTTGACGGGACGAATCCTCTACCAACTCAGTGAGTACCTCATGGCCACTCACAGTACAGTGAGGGCTGTACGACTGAGAGAAGAGCTCTCGTGGTTTGGATCACACTCTCCATAACGGATACAGAATCCGAGGGGACCTTTCCCACTCCTGATCTCAATGCCTTTACCCAGTGGATCCTGACGGGTGCTTACTTTCCCGCGGTATCGCACTTCATTGAATCAAGAGGGTCCGACGTGGTCCCACTCACAC
>JAAUXT010031162.1_pt1 | contig 18344 bp, 14 predicted proteins | sample 7278171 | NCBI WGS metagenome assembly JAAUXT01 (sample SAMN14350112, study PRJNA611818) | marine sediment metagenome | isolation source: surface marine sediment (1.8m) | place: French Polynesia: Moorea | collected 2018-08
CTGGTGGTGGGTGGGGGTGGGTGGGGGGGGTCTGGTGGTGGGTGGGGGGTGGGGGGGTCTGGTGGTGGGTGGGGGGGTCTGGTGGTGGGTGTGGGTGGGTGGGTGGGTGGGTGGGTGGGGTCCAGTGGTGGGTGGGGGGGTGGGGGTGGGGGGGTCTGGTGGTGGTGGTGATCAATCACTCTTGGACACCGAGTGGCCTCGATTGCAGTCTCCGTGGATTGACTGATCCGGGCCTCTGTTGTTGACTTCAATTGGATTTTTGTTGGTAAATAATTGAATCATAATTTCAAGAAGTGTCTGATCTGCTTTTGGTTCAGACTTCTTGTATTTTTTTCTACAATCTCCAAATCGTCTGGCGGATTCCGTGTGCAGACCACATCTGCGGCGCACTGTCACATGGGACCAAAACCCTGTGCTGTCTCGACACCACAGGGGACGAGTTGAACACGCACGAAATGTACACACGCACGCAAACAAGCTATACGATGAAGGCCGAACAACAGTTGCATTCCGATCAGCTGTTGAGTTGATCTGTGCAGGTCAGGTGGAAAAAAGTCGGTCAAAACGCTGACGAGAAAAGCATATCCTGCAGGCGTTTTATCTTGCGATGAATTGTCGGAAGTCACGTTGACGTCAGGTTTTCTCGATCCACAGGTCTACGTCCAACAGATCAAACTCCAGTGGTGCGTCCCTTTCTCCAACGTAACGTTTCTTCTCGTTGAAACCTTGAAAATTTTACTCCGTCAACAACCCGCTTTATCCTGTTGTTTCACAAAGGACTCTTGATATACGTTTCCATTTCAGGTCTTCTTCGTGTCACAAAATCCCCCAACAAAGAGCCCGTGGAGATGCAGGGGCACAGGAATGAAATTCACAAGTTTGAAATTACTTGTAAATTATATTCCCCAGCATATTCACGCCAGACCCATAATGCAGTATTGTGAATTTGATCCTCCGAGCACCCGAGTCTGACCACAGTCTCGGGTTGGTCCTGGCTGAAGGAAAGTCGAGCCACACCCCCAACGCGAGACGTTCTTTTGGACCCGATGGTCATGCACTTCGAGTTTTTGTGTGCGCTGAGGGTGGCAGAAGGGGCAGAACGAGGATTGAAGAAAGGTTGGGCCGAGTGAAGAGTGGGTTTAAGGGCACTGACGGGGAAAGCGGGTTGCAGGTGGGGAGTTGAAGTGGACTGGCAGGTTGGGGATGGGAGTCGCAAGAGATGGAAAGAGGCGGAAGACGAGGTAAAAAGAGGCAGCAAAGACGGGTGCTCTTCAGGTGCCACCTGTGCACACGTCGAATGCTCCAATAAATCTTCTTTACCACTTCATAATCTTTCAAGAAAAACTCACAGGTTGTGATGACAAGCTCAGAGACAAGAACAAGAAGACCAATAACAAAAAACTTTCATGGAAAAAGGACCAGGACCAAAGCGAGAGACGTGTACATGAATGTGAAGCATACCACGATCCAGGTCAAGTGCGTGGACGGAGCGAGCGCCTTTTCAGTGTGAACCAATCGGACTTGCAAAGCACATGCACCATGCAGTGCGCGGTCCCACCCGGTTTTGAACAGAACAATTTGCTTTGGTTTATCACGAAGACCCCAATCGACAAGAGGCGCACACACCTACCATTCATGCACTCTGCGCAATTTGCGAGAGCAATTGTCACTCTCACTGACAACATGTTCGGTGGTCTGCATCTCATCCTACAATGCGTTCTTGAACATGCAGGCGTGAAGACGTCAGTTGGATCATCATATCAGCTCGTTCATTGCGGTTCCCAGGTCCGCTGAATTGCCCAACTTTACGTGTCGACAAGGCAGTTTGACGAGATGATCCCCTTTTTCACTGCAAGTTCAACTTTAGGATGTGAAACCAGCTCTGAGGAATGGTGGTTCAACAACTGGCTCCTCACACCAAGCAGGGCAGAGACCGATTCAGGTATCATATATCATGAAAGGGATCGGGCTCCAAAGGCCGTTTGAATCCGCTTCACTGGAACGGAAACCAGAAATCCATGCACTCAGGGCGCACCTCATCTCCATGGGCCATTGTGAAACCTGCAAAATACAACAGGGCTGGACGAACCCGGGAATCTCTCGAGGGCTGCGTGAAAATACATACTTGAAATTAGTTGCAAAAGCCTAAATTGTCATAGCTGTGGAACATAAACGTGGGTATCTTGCAGTATTATCAATGACGACTGGGGGTCGGTGTGGATGTGGTCCTGCCTCTCGTCCACTTGTAGAATGTCACTGTTATCTTGTTTAGCTCACCCTTAGAACTCGCTGAGAGTCACACGATGTTGCAGTCCCAATTTAGTTCAAGTGACCAGCAGTTGCAGGTGAACGTCACTCAGTTTGATTTGCAACAGATGCACAATTCACTGTCCAGTTCCCACCTGGACAAATGCTTTGCTTACGTGTGAACCATCTGAAACTGGCCCGTATCGGTCTGTGCGCTGGTGCCTGCATGCGTGACCAGCACGAATTCACGACAGCGTGGGGGCAAAGAAGAGACCACAAAATGTTTCTCCAAACGAAGTCAAAGCACAAATGCACCAAACTGCGAAAATGTCTTATGAATGAAAAAATCTGCAACCAAAGTACAAATGCACAGACATAAAGCGACCGAAGTTAATGGTGTTGAAACAAAACAACTCCGGAATTTGTTTCGAGGCAGCGGTGAGTTGCGGTTGACAGCTGTGTTTTTGTTGGGTGTGCCTGCCTCAGAAAGGAGAAAAGTTTTTAAACGCGTCACAAAAAGTTGTGTTTCCCTGCCACATCGTTTTGACGAAAAACCACGCTGTCAAGTTACTTGAGTTTCAAACTGTTCAAGAATTGTATTTCCAACACACAACTCTCGGCGAATAGGAAGTGCCCATCTTGTTTTCTCGAAACCAAGCGCAAAAGATGTGGGTGGGTGCCAAAACCCGAGGTGAGGGATGCGAGCGGGTGTTTGTTTCCTGTGTGTGTCTGTGGCGAGCACAAAATCCCAAGATTCTTCTGTGTCTACGCGGTCTTGAGTTCACGACACCGCCGTCTGGCCAGGGACCCTGTGTTGAGGGTCTGTCTTCCAGACTGGACGAATTTCGAGCACACGTAAAGTTCAGTTTTTGAGCTTTGAGTTGTAAAATTCTCGTGCACTCACAACTCACACACCCTCACTGTAGATTGGAGTGGTTTGAGGTGTCTGCTCTGCTGTCGTCATCGCCGCACAGCTCCGTCTCTTTTCCTTTCTTTCGCGAGAGACCACCAGTTCGAACTGCAACAGCGAGAGAGCTACACGTGGAACAACACTCAGTCAGGTAATGTTCGTCGCAGCCATTTGTGCTGGTTCCAGTTGGTGCGTGGCGGTTGGTGGTGTTTCTAATTTTTGTATGTCTTGGTGCCACAAACTCAGTGTCTCATTTTGGTGCTCTGTGGTGGGTTTCTCTTGGTCAGTGTCTCAAGTCTGGTGTCTTTGGTTGGCAAGGGTATGACCCACATGCCAACCTTTGTGGTACCAATCACAGTGGCCTGACCCTGCACTGACCTGGCAACTTCTGCTCTTCAGGCTCTCGACCTCTGGTTCACGTATACATGTGTGCTTTGAAAACCACGAGAGATCGGCACAAGGTGACACATTCGCTTCAACCGCAACCAAAACTGGTCATCTCTCTCTCTCTCTCTCTCTCTCTCTCTCTCTCTCTCTCTCTCTCTCTCTCTCTCTCTCTCTCCGTGATCAGGGGCTATCGAAAATCACAACAGAGCCACAGGTGACCAACTCAGTGACCTTTCAGCCAGTCATTGACTCACCTGAACAGTACAAGTGTTCTGTGTGCACAGATCATCAAAATTGGGGGCCCAAGCTGTTTTTCTTTGTGTCCTTCAGAAACACGAAACAAGAAACACATTTTGCACGTGCTTGAAAACGAGAAAATGCCTGTCAATTGTCTCCTCAGTGAAACTTTCAGTGTCATCAAAGCTGCAGGACGTTTTGTGCGTTTCTTTTTTCACAACTGAATTTTGGAGTCATTTCCGCAACAACTTTTCACTTTCAAGACAAAAGGCACATTGCGACGTTTCTTCTTTATTGCAATTTTAACCATCCGTGGCGCATAAAATGGTTTTGTTTGAGCACAAAGGACAAAATTCGTGTCTTTGAAATTGTGGGATAGTTTCGGCTTCGGTCGGGTTTTGACGTCAAGCGGAGGCTCTCAAAGCTGTTGCTCGCCAAATTTGGTGTTTTTCTTGCCAATTGTGCATTTTTCTATTTTCAAAAATAACATTTGATGTCTTGCTACTTCCTGGGAACATTTAGCTCTCAGAACCACACCACACGGTAAACTGTCACCGCAACATTACGCAGTGAAACTCAAAAAGATCTCTCTTCCCCCCTCTCTCCCTCTCTGAAAATTTGCTTTGACATTGTGTCTCTCTGTCGCAATTTGGAAAGGACGCTGTGTTGAAGTTTTTCTCACTGTCACCATGTTGTTCTATTCCGCATCTTTGGGACAGTACGTACAGTCTGCGGTCTGCACAGTCTCGCCGGTTATGGTCTCACGGGGCTGCAACGTCACAGGGCACGAGGCGCCCGGCTGCGCGGACGAGACGACGACCGTCGACCCCGCCGACCCCAGCGCAGACTCCGACCTCGAGCGTTCGCTGGGATTTCTCGTCATTGGCGGCATCGGAATCGTGTCGAATCTGTTTGTTATTTGTGTTCTGTGCAGCTCGGCTACAATAAGGAAGAAAATCGTCAACGTTCTCATCGTGCACCAGAGTTTTGTGGACTTGCTGTCGTCTGCTGCTCTGGTGGGGACGGCGCATCTGGACGCCGCAGCTGACAAGCACGGGTTGTCTGGTGTTCATGCAGATATTTACTGCTTTTTTATCGCTTCTAAATGGCCGCTGTGGACCTTAATGATGACCTCCAGCTTCAGTTTAATATTTTTGAATGTTGAAAGGTACGTCAGCATAGTATTTCCCATATTTCATCACACCAAGGTCACAAGAAGAAAAATTTTAATGCTTTTGCCTATTGTCTGGGTCCTTGGCTTCTTGGAAGATTCTCTGGTCGCTTCTGCCTTTGTGTCTAACGGTGAATCTTGTGGGCTGGGCACCAAAGAATATCACGCTTTTGCTGTTTGGGTGACTTTGGTCCTGTACATAGTCCTTCACTTTTTCTTGCCTGTGGCTCTGGTGATGTTCTTGTACGGCCACATGATGATTCGCTTGAGGAAGTCGGTTACGAAGACTCAAGAACCGTCTTCAACAGCTTCGTCCAGTCGTGACGTCATCGTGGAAAAAGCCAAGAAAAACGTGTTTAAAACGATGCTTCTGATCACACTGTGCTACGCGATCTGCTACGCATTCAACTGCGTCTACATTGCTCTCTTCTTGCCTGGAATAATTTCGACTCTGTCAGGTGAGTGTGAAAGAAAGGAAAGGCCAAGACTCTGGTTCTGGCTTCTGAATGCGCCGCAGCTCAGTGAACGTCGTGAACTTTTCTCAAAGATACATCGACTGCCGTTTCTCCCTTTTGCAGGTCAGTTTTACAGCTTCACGGTGTACATGGTGTGCGCGAACGCGATCGTCAACCCGTTCGTGTACGCCATTCAGTACCACGAGTTCCAGCAGCACGTCCAGCATCTGTTGGGCTGCGGACGCTCTGCGGAGGAGGACACGTCTCTGGCGACCAACAGCGTTGCCTTGGACAAACGTAAACCAGAGAAGCGGAAAGCCGTCTGTTTCCCGTCTATTTCCTCTATGTTCCTTGTTCCCTGGTAATTTGCACCTCTGTACATCACATGGCAGCGTTCGTGTCTAGAACACCTGAAAACGTCAAGAATGACACAGATTTGGGCAACACAGACTTTTTGCATTGCACGTTCTGCGTGCACATGTTTCTGGTTCCGACAGCCTCGAGTGCATTGACCACAGGCAGACCCAATCGTTGAACCTCCCATGATCACATTGATTGAAGCCGGAGATTGACTTTAATTTTATGAATAATTTATCGTTGTCTTGGTGGCTGACAAGCAACCGTCAAACAGAAAACAGTGTCGGAATGCAATCACTTTAAGTGCAGAATGTTTTCGTGAGTTCGTCAGTCGATTCCCGTTTTGAACTTCTGCACCTGAACAAGGTGCCTTCCGCAAAATGACACCAGCAAGGTTGCTTCGGATGCTTGGTCTCTGGCTGCTTCTAGGTAAGTGCTCCTCAAACAGATCTGGCACGTCCATTTAATGTTGAAGGGAGGGTTGGAGGGTTCAGCCTGGGTTCTGAGTGAAGACATGTTTTTGCACGTGAGCCCACACCGGAAGAGTCCGAATGCCCTGTCTTTTGTGTGTGACAATGGATTGTAGTTGAGTGGTTTTCTTCGATGTCCCTTGCGGGCAAAAAGCAGTACAAAGTGTGTTCCTGCTGTGTTAAGCGAGCTGATTTATCCCCCCCCCCCCCAGTTACTCAGCTGAGCCAGCACAGTCAGGGTAACTGTGCAGAGCCAGCACAGTTTGACCCGTGAAACCAAGTTGAGAACCACGGGCTTTCTACAAGCGATAAGTGGAAACTTTAGCTGCTGGAAGACATGATGGGTGGACTCCTTTTCTCTCTTTTGTGCAAGGGAAAATCTGTTACTTCCAAGGAACGTTTTTGAACACTTTGGTTTTGAATTTCAGGGAGCTCCACTGCACTCGAGTGTTACGAGTGTCCGGGATCCGACAACAAATGCACGACACCCAACACGGACAAGAATACGTGCGGCGCAACTCTGGACCGCTGTTTGGTGGGCATCACGCCGGCCTCGTGTCGGTCACGACGTGCTGAGTCGTGTCGTGTTTTGTGAGGGAAGCGGTTTCAAGAGCGGATTTCCTGCTTGATCAGCTAATCAGAGCAAGGCAGAGAGGGTGCTGAAAGGATGGGGACGTACGAGGTTGTGTCAAAATATTCTCTGTTTGGCAACAGACACGGGTGCATGGTTGATTCGAGACAATACTCGTGTATGACAAACCGATTCTTTTGTCCTCAGTGTAGACTGGCCAAGTGACTTTGCCACTGAAACATGCAGAGTGACAGAATATTTGACAGAACCAGGCTCTCAGACGTAACGTTCCTCCTGCTCCGCATCCAGCATGGAGGCACAATTCCCCACTCATACTTCCCGGCCCGTGAGCAGGGAGCGTTTTTGCCACAAACTCACTCCTGGTGGTTTGTGGATGGAGGTCAAAGAAAAGCCCAGGGTGGGATTCTTTGCAAGAAGCTGCAGGGGAATGCTTGAACCACACGTTTTATCTTGTGATCAGTGAGTTAGAGTGGTTCTATTGTGATTGTGGTGACTCGAGAAGCTGTGGTCGTGTGGGGTGATCGCAAGACAAACTCCCGTCCTCAACAGAACCTCCCTGGACAGGGGTCAGCTCTTTCCCAACTCAAAAACCCACACGACATTGACCTGCAGCTGACATTCACAATTCCAGTGAAAAACTCGGAACGAAGAAGATCTACTCCGTGGCAAACAAGAGATTCTCCAAGAAAGCACCCCCCCCCCGCCCAATTCTTGTTTTTGCTAAGCGCGCGGTCCGGCTCTGCCGATAGGACGCGCGCTTGTTGTAGTCACCATCAATCTGTGTGTGGTCACTTTTGGTTCAGTTGGAAACCAGGGAGGGGGGTTAGGGTCTGACTGAACTGTCATAAAAATTCATCAGGATGACTTTCAGGCCATTTTTGCAACTTTCATTTTTTGGTGTGGTTCAGTTGTCCCTGGTTCAGTGACCCTAACTGAACTGGGAGGGTGAGGGGTCAAACTGAAAAAATGGTTCAGTTACATCTGGTTCCGTTACCCCAACAGAACCAGGGGGTGGGGGTGAGGGGGTCCAACTGAACCATGGTCCAGTTATCCCCAGTTCAGTTACCCATACTGAACTGGGGTGGGTGGGGGTGAGGGGGTCTCACTGAACCACCACAAAAATTCACCAGGATGATTTAGGCCATGTTAAGCAACTTTAATTTTTGGCAAAGTTCAGTTCCTTCCCCCTGAAATGGTTCAGTTGGGCCAACTGAACTGGCCAACTGAACCGTGGTCAGAGCTCAGAGCTCGTAGGAGACCGCGCGCTTTTTCAGGCGACAGCCTTCTTGTTTTCATTTCAGGAAGCTCGAACCACCGACGGCGCCATCCACCAGCTCTGCAGCAACAGCGCCGGCTGTACGAGCTATCAAGGGCTGAGTGAGCTGAGCGGCATCCTCAACAGTATTGCCAACATCTTTAACAAGGGCAGCGACACCAGTCCCGGTTTCCGTTGTTGCGACACAAATCTTTGCAACAACGAGCTCGGAGCGGCGCCGCCAGCGGCTCGAAGCGCCGTCACGCTGCTCGCCGCCTGCGCCGCCGCCGCCGCCGTGCTCGCGCGTTACTGACCTGCTGCTGGGAAACTCCCCAAGAGCTGTCTCTTGCGGATGTGCATGATGCATCAAAATTCCGCTTGGACAGTTGTAGTTTGCTGGCTGTGTTTTCGCTTTGTTTGGTCGGACATTGTCTGACGAGAAACACCTGGAGAAAGTTCGAGATTGTGGACGTGTTGTGCGAAACAAGGAGCCAATGCTGCGGGAGTGTTCAGTGGCTGGTCATGCACACAAGAATCTTCCATCAAAAAACACTTTTGTGATGCTTTGCTGCACAAGTCGTGACATTTTACTCTCAAACACTTTGAGCGAAATCGCAAGTGATTTCTGACAAACGTGCACTGATGCCTCTGTCACAAACAAACAAGGTGAACATGTGTTTTTCGATCAAAGAACAGAAAACGAAAGTGTCAGGTGATCGCTTGTCATTTTCAGCACCTCGCAGAACTTCGCTGATCAGCAATGACTCCAGCCGATCCAAGGAACATGGGGTCTGGGCTTCCTATAGGCACAAAATATCAGTAGTTTCAGTGTGTTACTGAGTTTCCCTATGTCCTCTTTAATTCTGGATCCGCCAGAAGAACTGTTCGCGTTTGTCAGGCGACAGAAGCGCACCCACACAGGTCTGGAAGCCTGTTGCTGTTTCCTTTTCTTTTCACAAGTCATGTCGCACCAAAGATTGCAATGAGATGAATACGGAGGAAGAGTGAAATAAATCAGTGAATACCAGAAAGAAGCGGAGACAACAGCACGCGAATTACGGAGGTGGATCCCCGATTTGGCCGAGCACGGGGTTTCAGAACGAGAACCAATAAATTTGAAAGTTTTCCCGGAGTTGGCCAGAGCATCTCAAAAACAATCAACAGACCAAACTCAATAGATCTGTGCAGCAAAAATACGTTGATTGCCACAAAATTTCCGTTGAGAACCAAAGCAAGTTTCCCCACGGTCTGGCCGGTTCCTGGGGTGGTTCATTCAGACCGCAAGGTTCCACCAAGGCTCCGCGATTTGCGATGACGCTGCAGACTGCGTGTTTCCAAGATGGCAGCCGGCACAAACATTGCAACAGCAACGGCTCACAATTGCAGCATCTGATGAAACCTGGGCACCGGTTGGTGAAATGTACAAAGCATTTAAATCATCACTGCACGAGGCTGTGAACGGGACATCACAGAAGTTGTCAAACCCTCAGGTTGTCAGGTGAGTGTCACATCTCGATGCTGATCTACATGTCTGTGTTGGACCGACAGATCAAACTTGTTTGTTCTGTCTCGGCCACTGAGAGCGTGTTGTGCTGGAAATAAACTGAGTAGACTAGACCTAATAGATCTGAAGGCGCATTTGCTCTATATCTTCCGTCAAACACAGCAACGCGGTGTCCCATGAAGGGAATTTTGTTGACTGTAGAATGGCTGGTGCGATGGAAGGAGCGACCAGCTCTGGAGGCAGGAAGGTGCTGAAGAGCCACAAGAGCAGCGTCATCCTGATGCCTCCGGAGTCCGTGTGGGAACAGATTCAGGAAATCAGAAAGTGAGTCTGAAGCTTTACAAATCTGCAGGCATTTGGATTGGACAGAATGAACTGAATTCGTCAACCGATTGGACCGAATTGAACAGACCGGGCCGAGCTGCAAGTAGACCGACCGAACTTGCCGGAGCGTCAGATGACACCAGCAATAAATGTCTTTGAAACACTCAGTTGCAGTCATTTTGTGAGCAGATGTCAGATCCGAAGCACACGCTCACTTTTGACAGAAGGAGAACGGAAAACGTTTACAGGTTCTCTTTTGAGTGAGGTCGAGCTGCAGGCAAGTGAACCGACGTGTGAACATTTCAGGGTGCACGACCCCGTGTTCAAGCGGTGGATGCCGCACGTGAACCTCTGCTACCCGTTCATCCCGGACGAGCGCGACACAGACGGTGGCGCCGCCTTCCGCGACGCCGCCCGGCGCTGCGCCGACGCCCTCAGTGACCTGCGCCCGTTCCGCGTCGTCGTCACCCGCGACTCGTTCCAGACCTTCTCGCACAAGAAGTTCCAGACGATGTGGCTCAGGTGCGTGCTGCCTTCTCTGCCTTCTTTCAAACGACATGGCATGTCCAGAATGTCTTGGCGTTCACGCCCCCTCGCCACCAACGGCGCACTTTGACGTAACCTGCAGGTTTCTGGACCCGGAGCGCGCGGCGGCGGGACTAACGGATGCGCCGCACGACGGCGTTCTGCAGATCCACGCGCGCCTCGAGCGCGCCTTCCCAGAGTACTGCGACCTCAGCCACATCTTGGACGCCCACGTCTTCACGCCGCACCTTTCCTTGGGCAGATTCAAGCACAAAGAGGTCGCCTCCTGCATGGAGAGGTTCCAAGCGGACTGGGCCGATATCGAGTTCGAGATCGCGCACGTGCACCTCATCAGTCGCGCTGACGCCGACGATCCGTTTCACGTGCGGCACACCGTGATGTTGGGTCAGAAACCGGAAATCGACGACACGTGACACTCGACGCACGAGTGAAGTCCCTGGTCTGACTTCATTTGTCAATCGTTTTGACGCTGTCGTTTTCTAACGTGTGATCTTTTGTCATTCATTGTGACAAAGTGTTGTGCACTTGAAATGCATGGGACTGAATTGCAGTCACTCTGATGCATGCATCGTACATGTTGTGATTCGTGTTGTGGCGTGGCATTCTCTGCACGTCAGAATCCGCATCGTGACCTTTTGGAGACAACAGCAGTTGCAACAGACGGAAACTTACAATGAGGACTTGGGAGGCAAAACGATTCTGGCTTTTCGACATGTACATGTAATTTAAACAACACTCCGTTTGTGCATGATCACTCTTGATTTTTACACTGTCAACTCAGCTCTGCAAAAAGACAATTCAACAGAAAATAGAACAGTTGGAATGAAATCTACACATGCACCATCTGTAGAGTCAAAGGAAATCAGAGTGAACCTGATTCCGCACACGTACGCTGTTCACCATTCACCTCACAATTTTTTTTTGCCTACTTGACTGCGAATCATCGAAGTTCCACTGAAGATCGGAAGGTACTCGTGTGCTGACTTGACGATTTTGACGTTGCACCACTGTGCGACAATCCAGTTCGTGAACAGGCTTGTTGGACCAGGGGAAGAGAGGTTTGTTCTCAGTCTGTGGATTTTCACACTGTCTCTGGAAAGATGTCTGAATACGAGGGCGGCAGGCTGGCCCGTGACACGTCATGCGCCACAACCGCGCGGCGTCCGCGCCCCTGCGCCTCCGCGCCGGCGTTCTCATCCACCTCCGTGTACGGCGGCAGAGACTCCTCTGGCTCGTGTGCAACTGCGCATGACTGTGACGTCGCATCACGTGCCGATCCTTGATCAGTCGTAACAACTTCTGGAGGGGACAGCTGAGTTTCGGTTGGCCGAATCTGTGACAGAAACAAGAAAGATTTCGGGAAAACCGATATTTCCCCTCTGCTCATGAGCAGAAGAACAAACATGCAGTTGCGTCGACAGATTGTCGGCAGATCACCGTGACGTCGCTTCCAGCAGCTTTACCGAGGCTACAGGTGTCAAGGGTTCGCTCAAGGTTCTCCTTCTCTTCATGCAGCGTCCATGACAAGAAGGAAGTTTTTCACTCAAGCCAAAAATAAGCATCGCCGACTTGAGATTACGAAATCGTTGAGACCTATTCATGTGGTTTCTGTGAAATCGCATCAAGACCGAAAGGAGGGACCGTTGGTCTCAACTGCAGTTGAGTGGTCTCAATTCATGAAAAGAGCTTTGTGATTGAACAGAAACACTGTTTTTCAGTGTGTGAACTATGTGCAACAACACGCAAGTGACAACAGCGTTGTGGTTCAAAACATGTCCAATTTGTCGAGAATTTGGTCGCCCAGTGCGTGCATGTTGCTTCTCAGTCGCTGGGGCTTCGTACCTCTGCGGTGCTCAGCGCGGCGTCTCCGGCGCGGCGCGCGTCTTCGCGGGGGAGCGGCGCCTTGTGCTGGCGGCGCAGCGCGCACAGCAGCGCGGCGAACAGGGTGAGGACGCCGAGCCCGCCTACCGCGCCGCCCACGCCCAGCCCCACCACCGGATCAGCTGAAACAAGAAAGTGACTCTTTGCGTGTGCCACGTTCCTGCGAAATCCGCTTTTACCCAGGCCAGAGGCGCGGTTTTGTTTCTACAATCAGGGGGCAAGGAGAGCATGGTACGTAGGTGAGTTTGGTGTTGGTTGGGTGTTAAGTCCGAGCAAAAGTAGATTTTTCACAACTTTTGTTGCCGATCCGTTTGTCTCACTTTTATCGTGTCGACCGCAGACGTTCCAGGTTTTTGACTCGTCCGACTCGGCGCCGTCGCGACAGTTGTCGTAACCGTCGCACGTCAGGGGGCGCAGGATGCACATCCGGTTCCGACAGAGGAACTCGTCAGACGCGTTGCACGCGGCGAGAGAGTCTCCATCTCCTGCGGACCGTGGATGGCAGCAAAATACATGATACGGCACCGTGTTGATTTTGGTGAGCAAGATATTGTTTGTGTCTGTTTGTGTTCGTGTTCTTTGTTTCAATTGGACAGAGAAACCTGATTCCACACGAGTTGCTCATCACACATATCAGCTTCTTGGTTTGCTTTGTGAAAACCCAAAATTGAAGTGTACTCCAACACATTTGTCGAGACAAACCGGGCATGGCGAAGTAGAAGAGGGTGAAGGTGAGGTTGAAGTTGCGGCGCCTGCGCAGTGGGTCGTCCGCCTGGAAGTAGTAGAGCGTCATGACGTTCGTCGTCGAGCGGTACAGCGTCTCCGTCCGATGGTCCCCGCACTGAGCTGCAGACGAAGGGAACAACTTCACCTTTTGTGCTGAATATCACTCACCGCATGCCAGTCGTTTGCTCAACTTCACTCGTGTGTCAGCACAGTTCCAATTCATGACAGAAGTCTCAATCTCAGAAACACAGCCGTCCTGACGTCTTGGTCTGATCGGCCTTGTCACTGTCTCACTCACCTGGCCCCATCACAGTCACCTCTAGCTCGCGCCCTACCCCACCCACTCTCTGACCTGTTTCCCTCCCGCGCACTCACCGCCGAGTTCCCACCCGTTGACGCCGGGGACACCATCGAAGACGCGCAGAACGCTGTCGTGGCAGCCGTCCGACTCCGGGATGTCCAGCTGGTTGACCACGAGCTGCACCTTTCGGTCTGCAGGGCCCCGCAGGGACAGCTGGCAGTAGAAGTGCCTGCAAATGTCACAATTTTCAACGTTTTGAGGAAATGTTTGCTTTTGTTGAGATTTCAGGAACAAAGTTTTCTGCGGTGCATGGCGCGCTGTTCTCAAACTGTCCTCAGCAGCCATCCTGCGTGGTGCGTCATCGCTTTCAAATTGTCCAAAGACTCACGGACACAGACATGCAAAGAAACGTCTTCGGGATGAAACGCACAAGTTCGTCAAAGGTGTGAAGACAAGAATGTTAAACTAGATCTAGTAGACCTGCTGCACCATTGCAGACTCGCACCTGTGGAAGTGTCGCTGTCGGGTGAGGACGAGGTGGCCGGCGCTGCGCTCCCGCGGAACGTGCAGCACGGCCAGCTCGCAGCTCAGAATCTCCTCCGCCGTGCAGGGACACGCCGCCTCCAGGGAATCTGCAAACAAAAGATACAGATTTCCATGCAGGTGGAAGAAGAACACACGAGTGAAAAGCAATCAGCTGCATCAACCGTGCACGACGGTTGGTACTCAGTGCGATTTCCATTCGCACGCACCTTGACACAGAAATTGGCCACACACTGTACTGATTGTGACTGTTTTTGGAGTGATCTGATAGGAATAGGGGTCTCAGTGTTGTTTGGAGCTGTTTGGGAAGTGATCGTTGACAGAGAAAGAGAAAGAATTGCCAGATTCAGACTTCAGTTCAATTTCACAGGTCAAAGCAGGACAACGGAGAAACTGCTTTTTGTTGTTTTGAGGTTCCTCCACAAAGAATCTCTCTCTAGTTCCACGTGTACAAAGTGGAGAGAGATTTCACAAGCTCAGTTCACTCGACGCACTGTGCGTGGCTCCACAGTCCAACATTTTGTCCCGCACAATGATATTGGCAATTTGCAGGAGGAGAAAGCTGCACCGGGAACGACAGCACGCTTCTGTAAGATGTTGAATGAGTCATTAGTCCAATACAGCCGTGCAGTTCCATTTGTGTAAATCTGCATTAAATCCAGCTCGGCTTCTATCAGATGTGTTATCCGAGTCCGTGCGACTAAACTACCCATGACCCTTGGGTGTCGCACGAAGAGGCTGCTGCCCGGGGCAGTGGAACACCACGGGTTAAACTCACACTTTCAAGTGAATTCCTTATTTCAACATTCACAACTGGAATTCGAGGCCCGTCAGGGTCCTTTGACTCCTTGGGTCACAGGAATGTTTGGTTTTGTGATCGATGCAGCATTTCCGGTTCGTACGACATTTCGAATACAATGCAATCAAACGACGGTACTCGTACTTCAGAGACTCCACAGCGAGTTCTGTTTCGAACATGATTTTCCTGTCCCAACAGTTTGCTCGTCCTGGACGGACTGGATGAATTCTCCCGCACCATGTCGCTCGTGAACGCCTCGCACAGTCCCTGCGGACCCACCGGTCCTTTTGAGCTATCAATCTAAGTACCCTCACATTACGATGTAGGAGGCCGAATAAGCTTCGTTAGGCAGGTCAATGCGATAGCTCGGTGCGACAGGATAATGCAATATGTTTGTTCCCGTGGTTTACTCACGCACAATGCGGAGCAAATTACCCAAGAGTCCTCAGCCCAGGCAAATATTTGGGGCCCACATGTGGGCAAAAAGTCTTTTTCTCTTTTTCATGTTTGTTGCAGAGATTTTACGGCCTCACAGAGATGTATGTGGCAAAATGTCGAGGTGTTTTTTTTTTCTGGAGAGACGAGACCAGCCTGTCCAGCACTGACCCAAGCCTTGAATGTCCAACCACAAGGGGTCCAGCATTTCAATGGTACAAAAGGAATTGTTGTGTTGGAGATCAGAAATAAATTTTACAAATTCAGAACAACGCTTTTGTTTGATGTTCTAAATTCAGTTTGTACATTCCGATGGACAAAAACTCTTCCCTGTGGGTCCAATCTTTTTTTCCAGGAAGTGTCTTGTTTGTGTGCGCTAAATTTCTGTGATTCGATCCTGCTTGGCAACAGTCACTCGTGATGTTCGATTCCTCAGCGCCCATTGACCGACGAGGAGCAACAGAGACTCGGATTCTCTTCTGCTCCGCCGCGCATTCCGTCGCTTCAGGTGAAATTTCCCCTTCTCCGGATTTTCAATGACGAGCTGCATTTGAAGTGCGGGCGGGTGGCTCGAAAGGACCTTGGTACAAATTAGGAAATAAAACATGCTGAACGATTTCGTTGCGCTATCCAACTTCCTTGCCAATTTGTCAGTTTGTGTTGGACTTCAATCTGTGGCCGGGAAGGCTGACAAAGGTTTTGGAGAACCGAGCAAAGCATGGAGTTGAGAACTCCATCACGCAAAAAGTCTTCTGGAAAGTGCCTTTGATGCAGCTTTTCCTGCTCAAGTTTCAATCAGGTCAACAGGTGTGATACGTCGCAGGCTTGAATAGCAAATTCACCCACCCTTCGGTTCGTTCACGCACCCTGGGTCAAGACCCCGGCGCCGACGGACGGGCCAAGCACACGCACTTTCCGGCCATACATCAAAGCCTCTGCAGCAATGAATAGGTCCCCACTGGCTGTTGATGCTCTTAAATGTTCACGTATCCGGCGATCGAGTTGGACAGTTACGACTCTCTCGCCCCCGGTGCAGATCCACACGGGTTGTTTCCTCCAGCAGGATCAGGAACCAGACGCCTCTTGGGTCCCGACTTGGTGGGAGCTTTTCGAGTAGCCCAGACACCCAACGGATGTTACGCGTACAACTTGAGCTGCCAGTTCAAAATGAGATGACCACCTCCCCAAGTTTCACATAACAACTTCAGTGGGGGCGATGAAGGATGAAGAGCTTCGTTTGTGGTCCTAAAACACGAAAAACGTTTCAGCAGCATTGGGGAGGTTTAGCACGGCCTCAATTTCCAAACGCGCGGTGCCCCAATTGCCACATTGGTGCCACAGATGGCCAAACTTGCCCTGATTTTGCCCTCAGAGCCAATGACAAGTGACCAAATGGTTTCTGTGTCACCGGTCTGGTATTTGGGGCACGTCGGAAAAGGACGGACGTGTTTGCTAAACCTGGCTATTGTCTGTTGCGCAAGCTACAAACGCCTTCACTCAGGTTGTGGCGATTCGTTCCCTGAAGTCTGTCAGGAAGAGACCTACCGCTACGTGAGGGACCATGTGTCACACACTGCTGTCAACTACGAGTGTGGTTTGGTTTGAGTCCAAATTTGGAAAGTCAGTGAAACAGGCTCATAAGAAACAGCGATGAAAGATGAGGCCTGGTTTTGAAGCGCCTCATTGTTATGATTGAATGTCTTCAATCCAGCGCCTCACAAACATTGTCCCTCAGTTTTCCACTCGGCTGGGAGCTTCAATATGGATGCGCTCACTATTTGCATGAGCTCCTCGTGCTTCAGCGTGATCAATATTAATTGGACGTGTTTTAAATTGCGCTTTGTGCTGCCCCGTGTTTATTATGCTAATAGCGCCTTCGCCTCATCCGGCCCATCTGCCGAGATTTCTCACAGAGGTTCGCGAGGAAGATCCGCATCTTTGCGACCAGATTCAGTGCGGCAAAGTTTGGCGGTGAGGCCTGTGCGAGTGTGTGCGCGTCTGTGTTGTCCGCAAAAAAATTGTCTGTAACACCGCGCTTTGATAAACTTGAGGCTTTACACTCAGAAACAACCCCTCGGTCAGCGCCGCGATAGAACAAAGTGGCTGACACTTTGGGTGACTTGACAGAAATGTTTTCGACACCTCCCCCAGGTGCGAACGAACTAAGCGGGCGTCCTGGTCCGCAAAACGAGGGGGACGCAGATGTCGCGTCAGCCGCAATAAATCTCGCGCTCGCAGCGACGCGCAGATTCAAAGAGACACCCGCTTCAGCGCCGTGACCTCACGGTTCGTAACGCGCACGCGACGCGAGTGGGATGAGCCATCGGAAAGGGATCCACTCTTCACCTTGGTCAGTTCAAAAGCTTCGGTTTGGTTTTCAGTTCTCGGCTCTCCAACATGGGATCCGAACGAAATATGTGTTTCTTTGATCCAGTCAGATTCCACAGAAAGCTAACTCTTGTGTTCAGCGAACAGTGGTGCCACACATGCCTCGTGCCACACCCTCCAAGTGTCCCCGTCACGAATGTTACAGTCAAACTTGACAAATGTCTCTGCTGATCGGGGATTGCAGAGTCACTGGGCGCCATGCTAATGAATCATGTCAGAGCTTCTCGTGGGGGATCTGAAGTGCATCGGGCATCATTCAGCGCTGGTGCTCGTGGGCGCAATGACTAACACCTCCATTGTGGTGCGCCGCCAAACAGGAGAAGTCAGTCAGCGCCGTTTGCAGCAGAACTGGGACTTGTAGTTTCAAAGTTTCGAAATTTGACGAACACCCCACTTCAAAATTGTCTGAGGAGTGTTGAGCAAAATTTCGGCCACGCAGTGCACCTTGCAGCGTGGGGTGCGGCGAATTGCTTCACAACGCGCCGCACGCACGCGTGCGGGTCTCTGTGTGTGTGTGTGTGTGTGTGTGTGTGTGTGTGTGTGTGTGTGTGTGCACGTGTGTGCTTGTTTGCGTTCCCTGAAGTGACTTTTTCACTCGAAGTCTTTGGAACTGTTATATATATTTACCATGACCAACCCCTAAGACTGCCATGGCCTTCCATAGCCACAGCAACAGCCACAGCCAATCATGTCATTCCCCTAGATAGAGCCACTATCCTAAGCTGGGCACATGACCTAGACTGCCAACACACAATAGCTTGTGACACCATAGAGGAAGGTAGCCTAAACCACTGAGCTCCAACTCATACTCTACAA
>JAAUXT010001819.1_pt1 | contig 18343 bp, 10 predicted proteins | sample 7278171 | NCBI WGS metagenome assembly JAAUXT01 (sample SAMN14350112, study PRJNA611818) | marine sediment metagenome | isolation source: surface marine sediment (1.8m) | place: French Polynesia: Moorea | collected 2018-08
ACACTTTCAAACTCGCGTTCACAGATTTTGCCTCTTGATGCCTATAGGTGATTTTCACCATCACCATACATTATACAATGTATGCTTCAGGGTTCAAATCACCTAAAAACGTGCCCCCAACAAATTTTAGCTGACGCCGCACTCCACCTGAGGCAGGGCAGCTTTCCAAGAGCAGTTCACCCACCATCACGTGTGTCTGCACCGACAGGTGTTCTTGTTTGATTTCATGCACGACCTTTGGAGCAGTGAGATGCGGGGGCTATATGTGGTGTTGTAGCTGTTAGAACCGACCATGAACTTCCTCTTTGGCGTATTTCCCGGCTCGGGGCTGAAATTGGGCTTCAGTGTTCCAGGCTCGGCCACTATGAACAAGATTCTTGTTTCTGAAGAACAAAGCAACATGTCCGTTCCCATTTGCAAAGTGGGTTGAGCGAGTAATGCACCGGAATCATGGTCTTCCTCGTCCTGGTTTCCTGATTCTGAAGCCACGGAGGAAGTGAGAGGGAGCGGTCAGAGTGGTTCATTCAGCTCTGTGGCAGTGAGCACTTTCAACAGACCATCCGGTGCAAGCTCTACATGCCCGTTCCATGCTGGGACGCAGGCTGGTTTCAGTTGGTTTCGAGTACAACAATGTTCTGTTCCTCCCCTTGGTGGAGGGGACAGGAAACATATTGGCCTCAATTGGCTGGTTGTACCCACGCGTTTTTGCCTTGACCACGGCAGGAATTATCCGCTGCGTTGACCACAAACTGTGCTTGACACCTGTGCTTCTGGAGTGGACGACATCAGGCCGCAGTGTTGCTGATGTTTCCGCTTAAGTTCACTCCTGGAGCGACCCTGTTGTTGTGCCATAGCCGTGAATAAGGGAGATTTTGCTCGCTGCCCACCACAATGGCATCCTGCTTGTCTGAAATCTCTCAAAAGCAGACCTGGTGTTCAAATCTACCACATAAAACACGGACGAGACACACGGGAAACTGCATGGACATGCATTGTCAGGTTCACCGAACCACAATGCAGGTTCAGACAACGAGCCCCTTGTTTTCTTCAGTTCTTGTTGAACTTTCACAGCTTCCGTCCCGCCTGGTTCGTTCGTTCGAAAATTTAACAGCAACATAGGTCCTTCGAATTTCTCTACTCAGGTTCTCGCACTGCTGAATCTGAGACATTTTGCGTGGGCTCTGTCGGTTTTTGAGGCCTTGGCCCTTTGTAAAATTCGCTGAGCTTAACTTCCCTTTGGTTTCGTCCGGGAAAAAAAGCAACAAAAGGCTTTCATTTCAATGCTTTGAAGGTTCACATGAGCTGTGTCCTCGAAGGACCTATGACATGTCAGTGAGAAGTAATGCAGGCATTGAGTGTTTTCTGTGTGTCTTTCTCATTGCAAAAGAGAAACGGCGACACGCGTGTTGCGGACGTTAATCAAAATGGACGTTGAGCCAGCTTCCTTTGACCCAAAACAAATATTTCGCTGCGCTGCTTGGACGGAAAGGTTCCAGGGCAACGGAAATGAAGACGGTCAACATTCTCACCTGTGGGAGGTCTGTTGGAGATTGGTTGTCTTCAGGGTCAAAAATTGAGACGTGCACAAAAGCACGCACGCAGACAAAAATTCACTCACAGTTTCAGATGGGGTTCTTTCAGAAACTTTTCTCGCCTTTTTTGCCTTTCTGGTTTGAATCGAAACCGATTGCCATCATCCTGGTTTGGAAAGAGAAAGGTGTTGTTGTGGTGTTTCGATGAAATAGACCCATTTAGATCTCCAGCTTCTTTGGTTTCGCGCTGTCGAGCGGATTCACAACTTGGAAGCGGGATCGACTAACTCTTGAGGAGAACAGAAATGTGTTGTGGGCCTGGTGATTTGGAGGGTGGTTTCTCTGGCGGATCCTTCGGACTGGGACTTCCGTAACTCCGTAACAACCCCCCCCCCCTCTTCCTAGTGGGAAGGGTCCAGCCCACTGCGTCCGCGCAAGCTCCACACCAAAACGTCAACAAGTAGGAAATCCAAAAGTGACTCACAAGTCGAAATTTGAGCGGAAAATACAATGGGCCAAATACAAGTTGCGGCATTGTTGCCAATTCTAACAATAGCGTGGCTCAACTAAATTTAGACAACGTGGCCTCCAACGAAGACCTACCGATGTAAAAATGAGAGACTCGTGACAATTAGGTCTGAGGAACGGACGGGGAGAATTAAGTCCTGACGCCGTGGTGTTCTAATGGACATCCTGAGTCGCGCACGTTCCCCCGCACACGGTCAACACGACAATGTCACGGTCACTTCATTTGAGCTGCCGAAAACACAAACATCGAGCTGCTGCGTGTCAAGGGCTTCGTATTGTCCGAAGAAAGATTCCGACATGCAAGTGTGATGTGACGAATCAGATCTGGGCGTACGTGACCACTGTGGAACAATGGAGGTCCGTGAGATTGGATTGTGCAGACTCAGGGAACCAGCATGAACTATCAGAAAGCTCCTTCGTGGAAAGTGTGCACAGACGCTTGCAATGAAACCAAAGGGACATCCGTGCCTGCAACAAACGAGATGTGTGTGTGTGTGTGTGTGAGAGAGAGAGAGAGAGAGAGAGAGAGAGAGAGAGCGTGAGTGTGCAGTGTTGGACCAGGTCAGAAAACCGGATTTATAATCCATATTCCACAAGCAAGGTGAAAGCAAATCCATGTTAGAGTTCAATGTACGATCTGTAACCTTCACTCAAGTAATTTGTGGTGACGTCAAGCACTGAAGGACCATGTTTATGTCAAGAAGTGCACCGACACTTTGGTCTTCGTGACCTATGCCTGCGGTCCAAGCCTCGGTGGCGGATCTTGGGCCACAGGTGAAAAATGGGTTTTCTTCTTTGTGTTGACTTTTTGTCAAAAGTTTGAATCGCCTCCCCAAAGGAGGTCGCCCCCCTGACGAAAACTTGTGTGCTACAACTGCTTCAACAGAAAGGGCCAAGTGTTCCAGCTACACGTGCACTTTTAATGGCCAAGACCAGGTCCCACGTCGTGGATCTGCGGGGCGCCAGTTGTCTCAGTCAAAGTGAGGCAGTAATCACTGTCACACAAATCTGCGTCCGGGTCTGTTTCTTTCATTTGATGTCAATGAAGTTATCACTGCGTCTTTGCCAAGCTTGTTTTTGCCTTTCGCCATTGAAGTAGGGAAAGGTTGTATTTGTGAAGTATCGATACAAGAACCATGTTCCCTGGGTTCAATTGACACCCAGGCATAAAGCGCGTCCCAACATGTACTTTGATTTTGATGTCAAGATACCATTGAGACGTGACATCAAACCCAGGAAAAGACACATCCTTTCTTCAGATGCAGTTAGTTATACGTGCAAACAGGGGTGTCCTGTCCTTGCACGCGTGGTGCACTGGCATGGTGTCAACAGCTTCCCGTGCTTTTTGGGACCCAATTTTGGCCGGGCGGGGCGGAAACTTCAGTCTCTCCAGGCCCCCGAAAGTTGACATGCGGCACCTGCCACATTTTTGCTGCAGGTGCATACATTTATTTCCTTCTCCTGTGTTTTCTTTTTCCCGAAGGACCAAGTCGCGCGCGAATCACCTCTGGATTGAAACTGCCCTGCTCAGATTTTGGATTGGTGTCTCAACGCTCGTTTGCATGAATTGGTCAGATGCCAAAAACCATGTTCACTTTCCACCCTGCCCTGGGAAATGATCTGATGAGATTTAGCCGTTGTAAGAACCTGGACACAGGACAAGTGGTGTTCCAAAGGATCCCAATGCAACTTGCCAATTAAACTGCATCGCGCTTGGTGCAAGGCCGCTAAATTACTGGAAATGAGTATTCTCAGCAAGCCGTGGGGAATGAGTGACGGACCAGCATGCATAAAAACGTCTGTGAGTTCTCAAACACGGAAAGCTCATTTGCAGTTCCCACTATCGGAGGGGTCCCAACGACACTCGTTTCGCAAATAATTGGCTGCAGATCAGCATCACAATCTCAACAATCACGGTGAAGTCCCGCACTTCCAAGTGCAAGGCAAATTGACACAACAGAATCCGAAAAGCACCAGTGATGGTATCTTTGAGCCGATCCAGAAGAATCGACTTCCACGGATCGTGCGATTCCAAATTTGAAGTTTTCTTCGTGAAAAAGTGAAAAAGGGCACAGGCAAATTTGGGAAGAATTTGTTTCTTAATCTTGGTTGGGAGGGGGAGGCGGGCTCTAAGTTCTCTGGATCCACCCAGTTTCCCAACGGGTGGTTCTTGTTCCAATCCGGTTTTTCTCCCGCAAGGCCGCGCAAACAGACACGAACAAGTCCGTGTGGATCCACAACCTGAAACATTAATTTAAGAAACAATATGTGGGCAGATAACGCATTCAACTCTTGTGCACTTTTCAACTGTGTTTTTTCCTTGGTTTATCTTGAAGAAAAACACCACAACGCAATTAAGTTGAACATCTAGCACGATGCTGGTCATTGCTTTCGATTTTCTATTGTCTTGCCATACATGTGAGAACCTCTCCTCTCAGAACTGTCAAGCTTCTCTCCAAACCTTCTTCAATTGACCCAAATTTAATGTGTTTACCCTGCCAAACTTGGCCTCTATTGAGTGTGTTTCAAACCCCCAAAACCTTCCTTTTGTGTCTTGTTTTTCGAAATCTCAAGCAAAGACTAGCATCATGCTAGATGATAGTTCTCACACACTCTCTCAATGAAAGGAGGAGATGAACTTGTCTCACAGTTCTGGTATCTCCTCCTCTCATCTCGAGAGTAGTGCGAGAACTCTGTCTCAGTGAAGGTGCAGTCAGGTCAGGTTTGCTCCCTCGTGTACGTGCGCTTTGCATGCGCTTTGACGATCCAGGGTTCCGCTGCTTTCCCTGTCCCCGAACAATTATTCATCCCCCTTAAAAGTCGTGTTTGGACACAAATTGGGGAAAATCTATTTGTCAGGCGCTTTTTGCTTGAAGGCAGCCATTTTTTCATGGCCGAACCTGGTCGCTTCCCACTCCGCATCGCAATCATTCAAGTGCAAGGGAAAAATACGAGTCTCACAATAAAATACCATAAATAGGCAAATCACAGTCACGTGTGAAGGCAAAGCATCAAGTTTGAAGTCTCGTTACGGAACCGAAAACGTCATTGTGCAGAAATGTGAGCACTTTTGCAATTTAAAATGAAAAGCGAAAAAAGAGCGTTGACGACCACGCAACTCGGCCTTTTGACGTGGTGCAGATCCACAATCACAAAATCACTCAACAGCGGAAACCACGCTGGTGGACGAACACACGGGGAGAAAGACCTCGCTGGTTTGATTTATTCTTTTTGCTTTGATTGAGAGTCCATAGGTACAGAAAATAACTGGCAACGAGAGAAGGCGTCACTCGATGCGTGGAGTATCCGTCCAACACACACTCTACGATAATCTGCTGCTGACATCGGCAAGGATTTTCTCCGTTGACATTTGCGTTAATAGAATTACATTCCCAACGTCATAAACGGTTTCGACCCAGTTCGCTCAGTTGCACAAATATCTTGAAATTACCGGTATTCCCACTGAAGCTGCTTGGTTTGGAATCTTCGCGTCTTGTGGCCATCAGGTGCAACTATTTACTTTCGAGTCGCCCAACTGATCTCAGGTTTAGCCTGCCTCAGGGTCTCCCATCTTGCATCTTGGTTGTGGCCAAACAACATGCGCTGCTGTTTTCACTGTTTTCACTTCACTCCCTCGAAGGACGTGTCAGTTGCTTTTGTGCGTTGTGCATGGCTGTCCATTTCTTTCTGTTTGTTTTTTTTTCAGGGAGATCCAGGAGACGCTTGGATCTGCAAACCCGACAAGCACCAAAGTCCTTTTGGTGATTTTCCCTTGTGATCCAGGTCTTAATGCGAAGTTCGGCACGGCCATCATCGCCATGGGAGTGGAGCCTTTTGCCCATATCCTGGATCCTTCTCTGGAAAACACAATCGTGACTTGCCGAACCAAGTAAAAGCGTGCTGTGTGGGGGAAAGTAACGTGAGTGGAGTGTACGGCAGCTTCGCTCTTCCCTTGCATCTGCTTATGATGCAGGGAAAACTTTAAAAGCCGCTCGTCACCGTCGCGCTCGCCCACTTCCCCGATCGAGTCTAAGAGGATTACACTGGCTTCTCTGCTCGAAGTGGTGCGTCAACTCCAGCAATAATTGATAACAGGTATGTTGACAGGAAAAATGCTCTGAAAGTTTTGTAAAGTTGTTTCTCAAGTGTTGTGCACGTGCGCCCATTGCGGGTTGAGTTGTGAATATACCTGAGGGGTTCCAAATTCGAAAAATTTACCGCAACATTTTGCAGAAAAAGTTTGCATTGCACAGCCTACGTGCACCGAGCATATTTGTGGTAGAAATTGTGAAATGTACAAGTTATTGACCAAGATACATTTTCCTCAATGTTTCTCTCATGCTTGCAAGCACGAAACTAAATGCCGAAATAAGCAGAATGGCACAGGAGCAATTTTATCCCAAATCTTCTTTGCGTGAAAAATGACTGGTTCCAACATGTCTTTTGGAAATGCATTTTGATTTGCCTGTTGTAACCTGGATGTGTGTGCTTGTTGCCTGCAGATGAAGACAACGTGGTTGGCTGCAGTGCTGGGTCTGATCGCCTTGACTGACGCCTTCGCCGTGTGGAGACACAACAACGCCCCGTCAGGCATGTACAAGCGCGTGCGCAGTCGAGACCCCAACTGGCACCCGTGCCTCCAGCTCTGCATCTATGGCTGCAACATGTACGAAGAATTCCACCTCAAGTACTGTGCCACAGAATGCGTCAAGTTTTCCAACATCTTCGGCATTGAGAAATTCCCCACGGAGAACTTTTGCTTCGACTTCAACCAATGAGAACGCTCCCCTCGCTCAGTCTGGATGGACATGGGGGATTCGGCAGCACAGAACCACGAGTTTTTTGGGAGAGATTCTGGACTCGCAGCGCTTTATGTCTCGCGCAACGTGGAACAGAGAGAATGATGGTCTCACTGTTGGTGCAGGATTCTGCTTTGCCGCATAAATTTCTTGTTGCGCGCTGCACGAAACGTTGCAAATTTGAAATTTTCTTCACAACCTGGAGTTAAATATCTCGCGGTTCTGTGCTTTCGTGGACCCTGAAACTTTTCCGTTTTTGTTTTCGTGATTTGAAGAGCAATCATGTTTTGAAAAAAATAATCTGGATGGCTACAATAGTACCGCAGCCTTCAAGTAGTTGCCATGCAGCTGTTCACCAACCATAGCCTTGCTCAAAATTGGAATTGCACCCGTTTACAAATGAAAGCGACCAAACCACAAGAGAAAACGCACTTGTTTGAAGTTGACTCTCACAATTGTAAATGTTGGTCTTGTTCAAAACTGAATTGTGAGTCAGATACAAAAAAAATCAAGAAAACTGTAGTCAAGCTGTCAATTGTAAGGCTGATGCCTGCAGGAATGAGACTCTGCTCGATTGTGGCTTTGATGTAAATAAAGACATGCAGTTCAATATACATAGTTGTACCTCTTGGGGTGCCTTGTTACTGTACAGAGCGTTGTACATACTTGTAAATTGCACAGGTTTATTGTTTGTTGAAGGCAGCTTTAAATGCAAAATATGTTCAAAATAAATTGCAGTCGTCCAACACGAGATGCGGTCAATGACAACTCCGATTCTCTTCTAATTTTCCCAAAAAATGGAGCGTCCAGTGCCAGGGCAACAAAGGAAATGTGAAATCTGAAGATTCTGCAAGAAAATAGTAAACACTTTGTGCGAAGTTTCAAAGGTTTTAGCTGCCTGCATTGGGCAACTCTGTCTTTGAGATTCTTTCATGGAAATTTTAGGCTCGAAGGCAACAAGCCTTTATGAATTGTGGCCATCCTCAAAAACTTCTGTAAGTTGCGATAATTTTCGTTTCTTGCCTTGGAGGCTGCTCAACCAAAACCAGACATGTAAATTCCACGCAATAAAATATTTTTCCAGTGAAAGCCTCAATTTCTGCTTCTGCTTGTTTCTTGCGCAAATTGAGAAGACACAAATATGTATCGCTAAGTGAAAAGCGCGGCTCAAACAATCACCGGAAGCCGTGCCGTTTTGCTTGGAGGAAAACAGCGCAATAAAAGCTTGTTCCTCAGAGCTTGGCGTGTCGCGGAAAGCAAAGAAATGTAATGCCAAACAACTGGTCATTTCCTTCGGAGAATCAGATTTATGCCGCTTCATCTGGGGTCTTCTTCCTGCTGCCTGAATCAAGGGAATCAAAGGAAAGCGCGTTTCGTCTCGGCCTCAGGTCCCATCGTCTCCTCAAACTTCCGGTCACCTTGAAGTCATGGTCACCAATGCAGAGATGCGTCAACACACGAGTTGAGGCCACGCCACAACTACTGCTACCCCCTGGGGTCAAGGACTGAAACTCCGCGGATCTTCCTCTCCCCCGACACTGTCTCCCCCCAAAACGCATGAAAGAACCTGGGTTTTGCGAGCACGACCTGATGTTTTGCATGCTGTTCCTTTCTTTGCTGAAGTGCAAATTTGGGTACTGGTACCTCACCGGTCGGACTCGGGTTGGGCCCTCTTTCTTCCCCAATGCTGGATCCGCCTGAAAGAAGAACCAAGGAAGCGCAATTCGCCTGGGCCTCAGGGAACTTCGTCTCCCCTCACTTCCGGTTTGCGTCTAATTGACAGGGACCATTCCAGAAATGCGCTAACCATGAAACTGTGATGGTCAATCTTGGACTTCCCGCTCATCTGAAGTCCAAATTACAGGGTGAAATAACGCAACAAGAACTCTGCGTCAGAAGTGAAGCATTTCATCGTCTCTTGGGGTCAGTGGCAGAGCATCTGCACTCGGTAACGTGCCGCAGTTGCCTCGAGCACGTGGCTCACGAACGTGAACTTCCAAGGCTTTGAAACATCAGCTTTTTGTTCTTCTCCGGATAAAGCCGATTGAATCGCACAAAGAGCCAGGTTCTCGTTTCTTGGGGAAACACTTGACAAGCAAAGAGACTTCCACGTAGAATTTGTTGTGGGCTTTATTGTGGTTGTGGAATTCTTTTTCTGAAAATCAACATCAAACTAAATCACGTGACATAGGCTACACTTGCCGAAGGAGACAGCTTCAACCTCACAGTGATCCACCCACCGTGAGGAAACATTCACTTTGTTGAACGAGTCCGTATTCTGGATCGAATTGTCCCACCGCCCAACAGAGTGAGGAAAGATGAGCCAAACATCAGGTCAGAGAGACTTTAAGACTTTTTCAGTTTTGCTGAAGAACGCCCGTCCAATGTTGTCCTGCTGCTGTTGTCGAAAGTATCAAAGGAAGCTGATAGAAAACATGTTTGTTCTTCGCAGCGACAAAGGGAGGGACCCTCAGGGCACCTGGATCGACGACTGCCTTGGTCCCTCACATCAGCTGAGAGTATCTCCGTGACATCTCAGACGAGTTTTACCTGCTAGGCGAGAGCGACAGAGCTCTCCGCATGCACGTCTACCCACCACTGAGACGCTGCTCTTTTTCTTCTGTCCCGCTGTGTCGCATCCTGTCCTTTGTGAGGTAAACGGACCTGGATGGACACTCCGGAGGCGTCTTGCTTTGAAAGACAAAAAAAAAAAAAAAAAAAACGCCTGCCAAAGACTCACACAAGCACCGCAACACTTTTCTTCTTTTGTTTGTGTTGGAGATGTGAAAGGAAGTGTGTGAAATCACTCTTCTTTCATTCGCTTTTGAAACACGAGTGGCTGATCTTTGACCCTGCGATATAGAAAAGCAATTTGCTCCACTTTCTCTCGTTTCAGTTGCGCACTTTCTCGTGGGTCACAATGACACCCGAGACTTCGAGTGACAGCTGACCACAGCTTCTTTGACAACATTTTTTTCAAATGCCACAGAGATTGAATGTTCAGATTCGTGAAGAGACATGTAGATCTGATCGCGAACGACGGCAGCCTCGTGTCACGAAGTGGAAGGATCAATACAGTGAGACCAGAGATTCGTTTTTTCCTCTTCCTTCGTAAAAATTTTCCCAACCACTCCACGAGTCAGGTGTGGTCATTTCTTTCAATGATCCCCTGTGCAAAAACTGCAGTTCATTTGAGGAGGCCTGACGCAACTCGAGATTGCACACAACTGTTTGGGAAAACTGACTCAGACTCGTGATTCAGAATTCAATAGAGACTCAGTTCAATGATGTCCGAAGCCAAATTAAGAAACATGTCGATTCCTGACACCGATTGTGCACTACCAAACGCAATCAAAGTGAGCGTGAGTGTTCGCAGATCAAGATCTACTAGCGGCAGTAGTGGCGAATCCAGGATCTGGTAAGGGGAGCCCGACAGCGAAAGGGGGAAAATTTTCTTTTGGGAAGGGGGAAAATTTTCTTTTGGGAAATTTTGACGTGAAAAAGACCTGAGCAGGTCTGAACGATTTTGCAAAAACAATACATCAAATTGCAACACAAAAATGTCAAAAAAATATTGATGGACTGCCAAAACAAATATCTTACGTGTGTGTATGTGTGGTGTCTGTGTGTGTGTGGTGTGTGTGTTAGGAATTGACGAGGGTGACAAAATCGTCACAAACAAAATTTTCAAAACAAGGTAATTTTCTTGTTTTCTGCGGTTTCTCTTGATAGAGCGTCAGCACATGTATTGGGACATTGATTACTTCCGGTCCTTGGAGCCTGGACACCTGACGAGACCACTTCTCAGCAGGTTCAGGGAAGGGACCAAAGTCCACTTGGTCCCCCGCTCATTTGACATTCAAAACAAGGACTTGTGATGGGACAACGGGCCGTGTCTGTTCCCACCTGCCCTCCGCCCACCTTTCCCTGGGCATTGAGTGCAAAGAGGGATTTGTCCTCAAGTGCGTGGAGAGAAAAAATTTACGTCTGTCAAATTTAGACACTGATTCAACTCCTGAGAGGAAGTTCATTTGAATTATTGTGCGCAAACAGTTTTTGTCGGCTGGAGTTTATTTCGGTAGTTGTATCCAAAACGGTATTATATTTCTTCTTGGTTGTCACTCAACATCAAAGCCTGGGTTTTGAAGAGGAGAGTTTGAAGTGACATTTGCTGTCAAAACCAACATCGCAGTTTTCAAAGGTCCCACGAGATGTTTTTCCGTCGCTGCTGTGTTTTGCTCGTTGTGCTCCTCTCACGAGAAATGCGTCCAAAAAGGTCAAACTTTGGAGTCTGTTTTGGGATGCTTTCCAAACACATTTCGTCCAACGTCGATTCTGATTTTTCCATCTTGCAGTCTACTCGTAGATTCTTAAAGTTGTTCGAACTGTTCTCTCCATTCCTTTGGTTTTGTTCAGTCTGACGTACTGCAAGGTTCTTTGCGGATAGATTTACTTTGTTGACTTCTGCAGCTTCATGGAGAATCTTTCTTAAAGGTGTCCCCGATTGTTTAACCAATTGAACCAAATGAAACCAAACACCGCAACAGGTCAGACGGTCAGACCCACATAGTTTCTGCGAGTTGCAGCGCCTTTTTCACTTTTTCTTGGGCGAATCGCAGAATGTTGGACATTTTGTGGTTTGCATCTGTGTTTCCTCTGCCAAACAAGCAAAATTTGGCAGGATAAAGAAAAGGACAGGTGAATGGGAATCAATGGGTCATTTGCACTTGGACTCGTTTTTGTTTTGTTTAACACGCAACCTCCTCGTTCCACCCAGACACTGGTGACAATTAGATTTCATTTGCGAAAAAAGGGTGCGTCACCAGACAAGCTCTGGAGAAATATGTATTTGACAGCAGACAGTCACATGACTAAGCGCCTGGTCCTGGACCTGAGACGGAAGCCACGCACGTCTCCTCCTCGGAGTCTTGTCTTGTCGTCTGATGGATTTCCGTTCCATCTCAAGAACGGTCTCTTTGCTGAACTTTACGCGGCAAAGGGTAAGTTCACAATCCCGGAAATAACAAGATTTTCTTTGGCTTGGGGCAACAACCAGAGGCACCTGGACGGCTTCTGGTACAACGAATATTGGACTCGTTCCGTGACAAGGTGTCAAGAGACAGGCAACATGCTGTGTTAAATTTTGACAAGAACTGCAAGTACCATGCCCGTACGATGACATGTCGGCACAGGCCAGGGCCCCAAAGGCTCCTCCTCCCTGTCGGCGGTTATGGTGGAGCCTTGGTCTTTCACCTTGATCACCAAATCTTGCCCTCAAGAATTGAAAGGGAGACAGGGAGCATTGTGCTTGATCTGCTGGCAAATTATCTCAGGATGATCGATGTCCTGAGTCGTCAGAATTCTTACTTTCAAGTCTTGTTGCTTGGTTCAAAACAAATAGACAGTGAGTTGCAAATGCCACACACAGCGCCTTGCTGACCTATTTGGATTTCAACCTGGAATGGCTTTGCACTCAACAAAGGCAGAGTCTGGCCAAACGATGTGAACCAGAAAAGAACAGACACACGTGTCCTTTGGTTGCTGTGTCTGACCATTTCTCGACACCGAGCCTCCTGGTTCCGCAATGACTGGTTAAGATTTTCTGGTTGTTTGCAGAGACGCTCGCACACAGTGTGGAACGGGCATAAACGAGCATCAACGAACGCTCTATTGCTCGCAGCCTCGCCTCAGTCTCCACCGACACAAGGGGATGTGCGTGACCGTCTCATTACTACTGCACCTGCAGAGCCAGCTGCATCGAAACGGATCAGCTTCCCGCGGACACACGTGTCATTGCTCGTTCCATGGATCCATCGGAATGGAGTCAGTTTCCTGGACACATACGTGTCATTGCTTCCGTGAAGACCCAGCAGGACAGGAATACCAGGGGCCTGCACCCACTCAACTCGCCCGCACCGCCCAACCCCGAGCAAATTGACACATCTCCTCTGTTTTGCGCCTCATGAATGTTAAAAAATGGAAAGTTGAGATCAGCCTCCGAGTGCTCAGTCCCACAAGCCAACGACCCGCTCTGACACCTTCATTTTCCTGGATACACGTCAGGATAAAAGCGTGAGGTTAATCTGGACACATTCGTCCTCCCGCTGTCAGCATGTTGAAATGACCGGACGGCAAAAATTGAAAACAAAAGCCATTGACCTGTTTGCAAAAATTTTGTGCTGATTCGGAGGTTGAAGCAGGTGCAGTTCAGACTTACGTGATTAAAACGGACTAAATTAAAAATTAATTGACAAAGTTTGAATGCAAACTCCCGCAAGTACGACCACCTTTGTCCAAGTTGTCTCGGTTCGAATCACAAGACGATTTTGCTGGGTGCGAGGAGGTTACAAAACTGAGAACGGCTTGTGTGATCATTTGGATAAAACAATCTGGCGATTTGGTTGTTCTGTTTGACAAGTTATCACACCCTTCCACCTCTGCAGAATCCAGGGGGCCTGGCCTGCCTCAGTCCTGGACTCAACAAAGACTGCCATTTTCACCCCCAGGTTTGCCTCTCGTGCGGAAAACAATTTGTGCTTTCGACCCTCCCTCAACCAGAGAGACACAGAGACACAGGCACAGGCACACACACACACACACACACACACACACACAGAAACACACACATACACAGACAGACAGACAGACAGACAGACAGACAGACAGACAGACAGACGCACACACACACACACGCATACACCATCCCCCCACACACAACAGGTCTCTGTCGCCATGAGCACTGCAGGTGTCAATGTCCGCGCGGGACTGAAGCGGAGCAAACAGAGGGACGCAGCGCCTTTTGTGTGGAGCACGTCCCGCCAAGTGGATCTCAACGCGCAATCAGCCACTGAACTGGGAGCTTCTGAGTGAGAAACCCTTCAACGCCTGCGAATCACAACAACGCTGCGCAGCTGCACTATCTGAACGATCAACATCTGACGTAAAGATGGTGAAAATTACGGATGCTAATTCAAGCAATCTTCACGTCTTCACATCAGAGCGGGATCCCTGATTTGATCGAGTGGGCGACCAGGGTGGGGGCGTTGGGCAGTTCAACTTTTCGAACGACAACACGCAGTGGAAACGTCCTTTGCTTTGTAGAGAGTTAATATTTCGAAACACCGAGACAACCGGACTCGGGCTCGGAACCACTTTTGGATCCCCAGGCACAGAGACACATTAACTCTCGGATATTCGGGAGGTTTAGCAAGCAAGTACTTGATTTCCACACGCGTGGTGCCCCAATTGCCAGATCGGTGGTCCCAGAAAACTCACATTTTGTGCACTGAAAACCAATGGTCAGTGACCGGACGTTTTTGTTAAACCTCCGTACTGACTCATCTTAAGGCTTCGTACGTATGACGTGATTCCAAGTCAGCATCCATCTACAGCTGTTTCAAACTGAGCCTGAAATTGATCAGGAATCTCTGTCACCTTCATACTCAACGGAAGTGGAACACCAAGTGGGCAGACTTGTGCCGGATAAGTTGAAACACCTCCAGCTAAACCATTTAAGAAACACAGAAAACGTCCAACCGGCCTTCGAAAATAGTGCAGCCATTCTTGGAGCTGCCGGAGGCAACCATGCATGGTGGAGAGAGCGATATACCCCTGAGCCCAGAGCAGAACAGATCTTTGCAATGAAAAGTGGTTCCTGTGAGAACACTGGCACAGGGATGATACTGAAATTGTTCGGGGGGCGGAGTGCCGAGTACCCAGTCTGACGATCCGCCTTTTTGAGCATCACAAAACCGCCTCCTCCTTGATTCGTGCTGCGCGAGGGACACGACGATCTTGAGGTCAACAGCCACGACGGTCGCTTCTTCCGACGTCCCGACACTCACTTGTTGCTTCAAGGCACTGAAAGCAATATTAGAAAGTCTAGACTTTCAAACTTTTTTCTGCATGAAAAAAGCTTTCACGATTCGCAACATTCTGGAAACATCTTTAGAATTATCTTTTAGTTCGTGATTGCGTGTGGGATTTCTCGTCTGGTATTTTTTAACCAAAGAGAAAATTGAAGTTTTGACAAATAGTTTCCTGTTTCCTGTTGATTGACGTCTCCATTGCACCAATTGAATCCTCCAACTCCACACACGGTTGTTTGCGTCGGCGTGAACAGGTTGAGAAGCAAAGACCCTGTTAACCCTTTCGCCAATTAATTGCATTGAAAATAACGAGGCAGGTGGCAGGTCGATGGATACAGAGGGTCCCGTGAGAAACTCTCTCCCCGTGGTGGGTGCGAGGTAGTTTCGGTAAAAGCAGCAGTGTGGTCCTCCGAAGTCTGGGCCCGCTGGATCGACCTGCTGGAAAAGGCAGATCAAACGGAAGTCTTTGTACTTCCCGGGGGCAAAACAGAAGCCCATTGAACACAAAAGAGCTCTTCGCCTGATTGAAAGTTATTTTTATTCACACGTGCAGTGACAAATATAACTTTGCATCTATTTTGGGGTTTCTGACTTCAGTACCAACACCAACCACTTTGTTGGAAGATTCCAGCACAAAAAGAACCTTGCACACTTTTTGCGGAGAGAATGTGGTTTTCAGACAATGCTTTTTGCTTAATTAAATTCCATTTTCGCCGCAGAGCTGTCCAAACTCATTGGTGGGATTACTTGGGAGAGCACGTGGATGCAGCACTCCATTCCGATCCGTCCACCCCGGCTGAGTGGGCGAAGCAGCCAACAGGTCCACCAGATTTCCTCACAAGGTTTTCGTGCGTGTGACGGTTGCGTTGGTCGAAGGCTCCACAGAGTGAAATTTTCGTCTCGGACGAAGACCCTGGAGATTTGGTCCTGTGGTTGAATTCCTCGGAAAAATGTTTTTAATTTCCGGTGATTTTCGGACAAGACCGCGGATTACGGAGAGAACGGCGGATTGCAAGAAGTGGGAATTAGCAATGTTGAATTTCTGGAGCTTCAGCGCAACAGACAACTTTGAGAACAATACCGATTTCAGAGTGGAGAAGTCATCGAAATTGAATCTTGAGAATGAGAATTCTTGACATTCCCAACCAAAGTGAATGTCCTCACTGCGCAAAGGTTCAGTTGCACTGAGAACGAGTTGCACTGCGAAATTTTCAAATTGCCACAGGGGGTTGCACTGTTACGAGGCACGCTTTTTATATTCCCGATTGCAATCAATATCTTGTGTGTGGTTGAACACACAACCTTCAGTGCTCATATCAGGCTTCCTTGACATCTTCTATCAACATAATTGTGGTTTGACTGATCAAGGATCAAGAGGATATTTATCTATGATACTCTTTTTTGGGATAATCTTTTTTGGTCAGCTAAAAATTAGAAATAATAAATTAATAAACTTTTGTCAAATGAGTTTACTTTCCTATCTAATTCTGGTATATCAAAAGAAGAAGCAAAACTAGCAATATTTTGAAGACAAACTTATACCAGAAGGTTCTGTTGTCAAGGAAAAGTAGAGTAAAAAATATGGCCTGAGGAAGCAATCTCATTTTGTTTGTCTGAAAACCTCATGCTTGGATCTTTCTTCAAAGCAACAATTATAGGAGATGATAAACATTTGAATAGAAAAGCTCTTTCTTGTATCTGACCCCAAATAGATGAGAAAACCTAAAATAGCTGCACCATACTTGAAGGCAAACTTTGAAGCTCTTGTTTCATAACTTTGCTTTGTAATTTTGGGTAATTATTCACACTTTTTGTAGATCATACATTGTACATTGAGATGGCAAGGAGATTAGTGATGAAAAAATTCAGTTTTGGTGAAAATTTTGAGCGTGCCTCGTACTGTGACTTGCGTCAAGCGAACCTCTGGATTGTCCCCTGCTTCCTCGCTTTTGCTCCTCACACTCTCGGAAATTAACTGACGTGACGCTGACTGGACTCCCGGGTCTCACCGGAAGAAGGATACGGCTGCCAATCTGAACAGGTTCATAACTGTCGCGCCAGGTCTGGTTTATAATAATTGCTGCAGATTTCAATGACTTCACCATTGAGCCTGGAATAAAGGCACAGTGCTGGTCTTGACGTCAAGGCGTCTCCTGCGGACTTTCTCAGGCTATGAATAAGAAGCAGTGCGCAAGGCAACTACGGGTGCGACGTTCCAGGTGTCCTCTTGGCGTGATCCCTTTGCGCCTCCCTCCGTCCTTTGCGCGTCCCCAAAGATATGATGGACGCAATGGATGAGATAAGGGACAGGAATTCTAGCTGAGATACTAAACACGAAATAAACTTTGGGTTTCAACCACACAGAAGTGCTCTTTGCCCTGAAGGAACATCGCAAAAATGAAAGAAGCATCGTCGTGTCGTTCCGTGGGAAGTTTTGCGTCTCAAGATGCTAATTGGCTGAACGGTTGACAAGCATCAAAATTGACAAGATGCTGCTGAACATCCTCGACACCTCGTGTGTGTCAGCTGTGAAAAGAACTCGTGGGAGGAAGTTTGCACAATTATGTTGTGATTAACTGGGCTTCAGGGGATCAACTCTGGAGACATGGTGCACTCAGAAACAGTGCAATGACCCCTGCAATTTCCTTTCACAGAAGCAAAGCCGAACTAAACCTCAAGCGTTGGTGTCAGAGTCTGTGCCCAAATCTGGTGAAACCCCTGAAAACCCTGTCACAACGTAGCTGTTTGTGTCTGACCCCAACTCAAACTCTGGTGTAGATCGCAAAAGTCCAGGGACGTATCTGCCCGACCCAACCAAACGTCAGGGGCAATGCGGAACTGCTTCTTCAGGAGATAGACTTGATACCAGGCTCAACATGGAGAACAAAAGCTCAAAGGAACAAGAAAACAGCGGATGGCCAGAGTAAAAGACAGATCCACCTCTTGATACGAGAAAACATAAACAGCCCAATTGGGTAAAAATAGTTTCCCAAATGGAGAAAGGAAGTCACAGAAGACCTAGAACCACCAAATCTACCCGTAGTGTGAGTGAATTGTCAGAAGTAGGTTCATGGAGAGACAGGTGCCAGGGACTTCTGATATTTTCGTTCTGTACATCCAATGCAGAGATTCAAGAGCAACCCATACGAGGCGAGATTTGAAAGTTCCCAATGAAGTCAGTTTTTCAGTTGCATCCTCCACCCTTGTGAAGACACAGTTCTTGGTCCAGTAGCCATTGATTCCATTTGATCACGATCATTGTTGTCTGCTGTTGTTGGCAATTCAGAAATGTTTTGTGTTTGAGTGCACGCGCTGAACCTTTGCTGACAGATTGAGACACACAGTTGGAGCTCGAAGATGTCCCCTCGTACATGTGTAGCCCAATTGGGGGCTTCGATTGCACATGATAGACACACAACCATGGCAGATTTTTTACCACCCCATGTTGCAAGATCAGCGGAAATGGACCCACTCTTTGCGCGCTGTGTGTCCGCAGTGATAAGTCACAAATATTGCACGAATCAGCGTTCAATATGTGTTCAGAATGAACGAGTGCACAGCATGAGTTCTTTCTTCACATATTGAACACTGATGAGTGAAATAGTTGACTTATACA
>JAAUXT010052129.1_pt1 | contig 18338 bp, 18 predicted proteins | sample 7278171 | NCBI WGS metagenome assembly JAAUXT01 (sample SAMN14350112, study PRJNA611818) | marine sediment metagenome | isolation source: surface marine sediment (1.8m) | place: French Polynesia: Moorea | collected 2018-08
TCAAACCTGTGTAAGGGGGGGGGGGATGGACACGACAGGATGGGACAGGGACGTCTTGGCTGAGATGCCAAAAACACAGTAGATTGGCCACAGGAGATTGTATTTGAGACACTGTATTCAGCCTCAGATGCAAGTCCTCAGCCCAAATATCCATTCAAACCTATGTATGGGGGGGTAGGAGACGGACGCGACAGGACAGGATGGGACAGGGACGTCTTTGCCAAGGTGGCATAGATACCAGAATTTTTTTTTTGGTGAGCCACTAAGTGCTCTTCCCTAAAGGGACATTGCACAAATAGTGATATTGTGCTGTTATGTATCTATTTCCTATCTAATTAATTGTTGTAAAAATGTTCAGAATATTTAAAATTGTTGGGCACTGCCAACACCCCCTACCGGGGGAGGAGTGTGGTGTGACACACCAGCTGTGAAGTTAGAACCACCACTCACCAGATGGCATGATTGGAAAGAGGTCAATAAATACGGAGGTTCCCGCCCTCGGGGACAGTCTCCTGAGATACCAACCAGTGTGTTTGTGATATCACTACATCCCTCAAGTTTGATCAGCCCTGATTGCCTCCAGGGGACAGAGGCGTTGTTCAACCACTCGGTGGAAACTTTTTGTGAAAAGTGTGGTGGTTGGGGGGGGGGACAGGAATGTACCCCAATTTGCAGCCCGTATCCATGTCTCAATAAATTATTGCACGGGGCAGGCAAAAAGATGCAATGCTCCTTGTACGAGTTCAAGTTTGCTGTTTTTCTTTGCACTTGCAGAGAGCATTTCTTCCTTAATGATGTGGGATTCATTGTGTTTGTCTTTTTTGTCCGCCCCCAAGAGAAACCCATGGCTGCTGATGTGTGCGTGTGATAGCAGGGCCCTGTATCTGTGAATGGGGTTCACGGTAGAGGGCGGCCGGTATTTTGAAACCAATGTGATTGGAGTGCGCTTGTCTCCGGTACTGACATGTTCTCGCCTTGCCAGAAAATCTGTGTCTGTGTGGCCCATTTGTTATCTGTGTTTTTCGTGATTGTGTCAGTCGGTTTGCTCTTTTGACAGAATCATTCGCCTCTCGGAGATGAACGTGATCCAGATGGTGTGTTTGACGCTGCGTTTCCTCGCTTTGTGAGCAGCCGCCGCCTCCAGATGCCGGTTCTTGAAGAAATGGATCCCACGGGGTTTCGGGATCAGGTGATGTTTCTTTGAGGTTGACTAGTTCTGGGTGCAAAAGTCGTGTTGCTTGAGAAATTTTGCTCGAGAACTTGCGAGAACAATTGTGTTTCTTTGCGCGGAAATGTCCAAGCAGGCTGCCATAGCCATTCATGTTGCGCAAGTTAGTGTTCTTGTTTTCTTTGACCAGGCGCCAAAGAAGCCCGAAAGCAAAAACGCTTTGATCACCAGTTTCTTCAAATCACCGAAAGAAAATTCATCGCAAAAATTGGACAAGAAGAGTGTCGCAAAGCACGAAACAAATGAAGCGTCAAAAGACGGTTTGGGTGAAGCAGTTGATGCTGAGTCCGATTTGAATAGCTCCTTGTCAGATTTCGATTTGAAACCAAAAACAGCACATTCGAAGGGCACGCACAAGAAAAAACAGATGAGAAAAAGTCAAGCGAAAGACAAGTCAAGACGGGCATCCAAAACAAATGCGTTCCAAGAGGAATCAAAACACATTGAAGCTGCAGAGCCGCGTGGATGTCATGTTGAGGAAAAGGAGAACACGTCAAAGGAAATTAGGTACGAAGAATTTGTCAGGCTCCACAACTGTCAAAGCGAACAGACGGAAGACAAGCTGAACAACTCGACTTGTGGTGCAGAGAGCGAAGACATCCTGGCAGACGACACAGAAGATGAGGTTTTGTTGTTGGAGCCAGTGGAAGACGCCCTGTCGGAGGGCACCAAAGCCACCAAATCAGGGAGTGCTCCGGGAAGCGCTGGACAAGATGAGTGTGAGAACTTTGTTCAGGAAATGAATTCCTCAAACCTTGTTACAGAGACACTGAAAACATGTTTGCCCAACAACAAATCACAGACGGTTTGTGAAGAGATAGGTGGGTTAGACGGTGTTGTGATAAGTACGGACACGAGTGTCCCGGCTGTGAGAGAACCAAAAAGCTCCGTGAGAAGAAAAACAAGAAAGGCCAAGAAGTCAAGACCCACCCAGGAAAATGTCAAAGGGTCTGAAACGTCTGAGGAAAATGGTGTGGAAGTGGTTACAAACGGTCGGACGACACAAAATATAAAACGAGCACGAACGCCTGAACAAGAAACTCCTCCGAAGAAAGTGAAGAGGTCGTTCTGCACCATTCTCGCTGGGAGTCAAGTCGCTTCTAATGAAAAGGGTGCGAGGGCTCCGATAGTTATAACTGTGAACTATCCAGATTCTCCGTCCAATACGCCCCAGAAGCCAGCACAAGCCTTCAGTATTTTTGACAAGTGCAAAGCAAAGTCTGGCCTGGGAAAAGAAGTGACTGACTTGACGGAGCCACCACAAACAGGCCAAAGCTCCGCAAAAGAAGCTGAGATGAACACTCTGACCAAGGAAAGGAAAGGAAAGCTTGACTTCGGGGGTGTTTCTGAAGACAAGGAACTTCAAAAGAAAGTCACTGCTGACAGGTTGGCGAGTTTGGACAAACTTGACCTGAGGCCAAGTGGAAAGAGCACACAGTCCACGTTGGTGTTTGGCAAAAATGGCCTCGCTGCAACGAAGAGCGCGACTTCTGAGAATGAGGTCTCAAAGAAAGACTCACCCAATGCAAGGAAGATGAAGAAAGGTGGCGGGAAGCGAAGTGAAAAGACGAAAGGGCAGGAAGTGGAAGGCACACGAGACGAGTTTGATGTGACAGAAACACACGGTCGTCGTGACAAGCGCGTTTCCTTGAACAGGCGTCAGCACTCCAATCCGAAAGGAATAAAAACGAACAGGACAGCAAGTTCTGACACGGACACTGATATCCAAGTTTTGGATGATAGTGACAGTCAGACCAAGAGGAAGAAGGGTCGGGAGAGGAAGACAAGTGAACTGTTGTATTCGTCGGAAATCATGGAATCACCTGTGTCCGTGAAGAAGGCTCCTATCAAGCTGCGACTCACCAGGTCAGTCGAGGAGCAGCGCATCAAACCAACAAGTGGCGTGCGCAAAAACTGTCACAAATACAACCCAGTCTCGACGAATTCCAAAAGTCACCAGTTTCCTCATTGCAGTATCCATGGCCAAGTCCGTCAAAAATCGTAGTTGACAGATTTTTCACCAGGGTGTTTCAAGTCGAAACTGGTGACTCTGAGCTTGAAACGAGTGCGCTCAAATGGGTGCCGGGATATAACAGACTCGTACATGATTTTTTTCCAGGGTGAGCAAATCTGCCACAAACAAGGACGGGTCAGCGTCGCGGAAAGTTTCCAAAGCTCAAGAGCTGCTGCAGAGAGCCAAGAAGAAAGGTAGTCCAGGAAAGGTACGAAAGTTCGCCTGACAGTAAGTTTCTCTCTCTCTCCCTGTCATCTTGGAACCTGATCTTTCATTGTGATCCTTTGGCCGCACAGAACAAGAAAAGTCGACCAGCTGGGCAGAAAGCCTCAACCCGAAAAGCCACGAATGACGTGCTGGTTTCGCCGTTGAGGAGATCTTCAAGAGCCTGCAGCAGAATAGCGTCAGAAGCCATCTCCTTGAGTCTGGAGGTCCGCAGTATTTCCTCTTAAATTTCAGTTTTTTTGGCGCATGGCCAATCGGGCTAGCTGCGGGTTGGTGCAATCACAATCGGTGTGTGTGTGTGTGTGTGTGTGTGTGCACCTGGGTGACGTGTTGGGGGGAGCAAGTCACCCGAACATTTTTTGCTTAGAATCTTATGCTTATCAGTTTCCAACAAAAGGAGTTTGGGTGACTTTCCCTCCCCCACCGGCGAGCCACCCAGGCCAGTTTGGGTGACTTCATGCTTGCCAAGTGTAGTTTGTTCGTCTGTTATCTCTTGTTCAGTTGTTTTCTTCCCTTGACTGATCAAGATCAAACGAAATGAATTTTCTTCCCTTTCTAACTTGCTCAAAGATCCACTTCGACAGCTGGAAGGACTCGCCAGTTTTTGGTGCCTTTTGTAGAGACAGGACAAGAAGGTGCAGAAGAGTGAAGATTCATGTCCCCAGGAAAAAGCTCAAACGAAGAAAATCAGCAGCAGCACCAAAACTCAGAACAAGAAAACCGTAGAGACACCTGCTGATCAAACAACAAAGACCACACCTTCAAAACGAACGCCCTCCAAACGAACACCAGCCAAGCCGAAAAAGAAAGGTACGCACACCAATTATTTTGCAAAGGATGAAGCGACACGTGTTTTTCGGCAGACCGAACAACACAATCAAATGTTGCTTTTGGCTTCATCAAATATGCACGGCAGCGTGCTGCACTCCGACAGACATTTTCGGCTAACAATGCCATTGAAACCTTTTTGCACTGCATTTCACAGAGAAGCTTGCTCCGATCTTCATGAAGAAAGGCGACGCGCCGATCGTGGTGGAGAGTGACGAGGAGACTCCACCCCCGAAAGTGATCGCGGTTGACCCGGAGAAGCTGCGCGCTCAGCGCGACTTCCTCATGAGCGGGATCCCCGAGCAGATGAAGCTCGCGCGCACATGCGCAGTCGCCGAGTCGGAGCATCTTCCCTTTCCCAGGATCCCACATCAACGACAAGTGCCGGCCAGCTGTTCAGGTAAGAATGCACATTGACTCAAGAGGCAGATTGGGAGGGGGTACGCGTGTAACGTTGTGTTTTTGTTTCAGACACGCCTTCAGAGAATGTGTGTTCTTGTGATGTTAACTTCTTGAGAACTTGCCATTGAGCAACACACCAACCCAGCTCCGTGTTCACTGTGCTCTGGTGGTCGCTTCAACAGCTTCAAATCTTTTTGCAGACAACCCATTCAACCCGTGGAACTTGCCAGTGCCTGATTGGAAACTTTCCATGGTTGAACCAAAACCATTCCGTGGGTCAGCTCCTGATTTGTCAAATCTGTCGTCTGTGCTTGGCGTCAGAACTGCCGCTTGTTTGTCATCTGCAGAACCCAAGGTGAGAACAAAGACTGGAGGAGTTGCTCTCTCAACAGTCCACACATCATGACTGACTCACTGTTCTCCAAACTATTTTGTGCAATTTTTTTTCAGCAGGTCAAACAGGAATCAGAGTTGCCTGAAGCCACTGTGCAGTATCTGCTGGGAGAGATCAACCTGCGCAACAGAGACTTTCCTGTGAGGCGAATGTACAAACAACTAAAGAACAAGGCGCAGCCGAGCAGATCGCACAGACAAGAAACAGAGGTGCAGCCTCCCAGCAAAGGTAATTCATCCTCCGCACGAACTATTTCAACTGCGCCGTTGTGACAGAACACGAGATTCCTTTTGGCTTTTTCTTTCAACGTTGTGGATCTTCTCGACAGATGATTGTGGAATCCCGACTGCGGAACAAACCACACGCACAAGCCGGAAGAGAAAGCTTGAAATGGACCTGACTGAAAACGAGATCAAAAGAAGTTTACGTCAGAGAAGCAAGCGACGGAAGGGTGGGGATGATGTTTCTGAAGAGCTCGTCAAGCTGGAGAAAGAGGTAAATCTGCAGATATTGACTTCTCATGAAATGAAAAACCGTGAAACGCGAATGAAACTGAATACATTCAAGCTGTATTTTGTCCTGCAGGAGACACGTGATGGTGAAAAGCCTGAAAAGGAGGCACGACCGCACGAAAGTTCCGTTGGGGAAAAACAAAGCGAAAATGTGGTGATTTCTGGTCCTGGTATGAAATTATTACGAGCAGCCTTGTTCGCGTTCTTCTGCAGAAATTTACTATTGTGTAAACAATCGTTTTTCTCGGACAATTGCACGTTTCGGTGTCCCTCTGACTGCAGAAGTGTTGTGGACTGAGAAGTATCATCCGAAGTGTGGAAGTGACGTCTTGGGGAATTCGAAGCAAGTCAAGAAAATGCAGGCTTGGCTCAAGGAATGGAAAGAAAGAACTGACTTGGAGATGAAAAAACTCCGGAAACAACTGAAGAAGGATGCACGTCGAGGGAAAATCTCCGCGGAAGAAGCCAAGAAAAGTGAGTTCTCAGTTCTGACCAGCTTTCCACTCCGGTGATTCCTTTTTTCCCGAAGCTCCGCGAAATTTGGCTGCACGTCAAGTTACATTGCACAGGTTCCAAGTTTTACAGAGCAATGCCAAGGCCCAACAAACGCTGGTGTGGTAATTTGCTGGTCCAACTGCCGTTAGACATACATGTATACGAATTCGTTTTCTTTTGATTGACATATTTTCTTGATGGAATCTTTATTTGTCACGGCAGAGTTGGGTAGTGCTGGTTGGAGCGACGATTCAGACTTCGATCTGAGCAGCTGTAGCGAGAGCAGCGATTCCGAAGAAGACGAAGAGGAAAACAGGTTGTGCAACACGATGGTTTTGGTTGGGCCCCCCGGAGTTGGAAAAACCTCCACTGTGTACGCGCTGGCTGCTGAGTTGGGCTACAAGGTGAGTAAGAGTACTTCCCAAACAACCACACATATCTGTTGTCGGTTTCAAACGGACTGAAAACGTTGTGTCGCGCACATCAGGTGTTTGAGGTGAATGCGTCTTCGAGACGAAACGGGCAGCAGATTCTGGCACAGCTGCGAGAAGCAACCCAGTCCCATCAAGTCTCGAAGGAAAACCTCGACGCCATGTACACCACGTTCGCCGCGCTTTCCAAAAGTAAGTTGAAACTTTTTCGTCACTGTCGTTCGCGCCAGCTGCGAGGCCTCAATCTTGAAGGCAAAATTCTCACTTCTACTCCACAGCGATGTTCGTCCCACTTTACACGGAGTTGATATAGTCGTGGTGCCGCAGAGCTAAAATAGCCAGCAGTTCGACAGGTTTGCTTGCAATGTTTTCAGAAGCTACTGGTGACAAAGTAGAGACCGAAGCGAAGAAAATGCCGGCTGCCTTCGCCAAATTCTTCAAGAGTGGCAGCCAGGCACCTTGTGCAACCGGAGAATCTTCAGAGAAGCGGAAACCAGGGAAACCGGAAAACGTCTCTGAAAAGAAGTCGAAATCAGATGGTGAGAACTTCACATTTTGTGTGAAATGTTCGCTTCAATTTGGCCAACAGTCGCCGTGACGGGTTGAGTTGAATTCAAAGCAAGTTGATATTTTGCGCAGTTTCAGACTTGACAAGATCAAAGAAAAAGCGAGCAAAGAAGCCACCGAAGACGATCACAGAGCATGAGCCGCACGACACGCCGTCTCAGGCCAAAGGTCTCAACCTGTCGAGCACGTCACTGATCCTGTTCGAAGAGGTTAGCGAGCGATGGTTGTCTTTCAGATGAAGGGCGTTGAACACAATGACAAATTGGTCTCACATCAGGTGTTGTTACAGGATATCGACAAAGACAAATTGAAATCTGGTTTTTCCTTTTTGAATCATGTTGAGTCCGTGGGTTGTGCATCCAGAATCGTCCCAGCGACCGCTGCGTGGTTTTCTTCGCTTTGTCAAACTGCCGCTGAATTTGAGTGGAAGTGGTCTGCCTCAGGTGGACGTTGTGTTCGAGGAAGACAAGGGTTTCTGGGCCGCGATTCAGACGTTTATCAGCACGGCGAAGCGGCCGATCATCCTGACGGCGCACGGCGCCTCCGTCTGCAGCCTCGTGGACGGGAGGCACGAGGTGACGGCGCTGAAACCCACAACTCCGGTGCGTTTCCTTTTGGGGTTTCAATTTGTTTTGAGACTGTTCTTCCAGTGGGCGTTTTGGTCATGTTTGCTCCGTTGAGCTCTCCCGTGTCAGTCTCCATTGCGCACAGGCAGTGCAGCGTGTGTCTGCATGGACAAGTGTTTTTGTTTGAACAAAAATATGAGTGCCTGAACGAGTTTCCGAAAGTGGCTGTGGTTGAGACCACGTTTTTGCAACAGAAAACCACAGAACTGTGTGTTCAATCTCAGGAAAATATTGCGAGCTACCTGCAGACGTTGTGCCTGACCAACAACGTGCGCACAGATTTCCACGACATGGTGTCGCTGGTGAATTTTCTCGGAGCCGACATCAGGAAGTGCATGAACACCGTGCAGTTCTGGATGGATTCTGGTGAGTCTGCTAATTGCATCACACAACTTACTTTGGCTCCGTCCTGTATTTTCTCGTTTGGTGAGGCAATTTGCAAGAAGCAATGCAACATGGACAACAATTTTGATGTTTACACAGGAGCGGGTACAGTGCGCCAAGGGAGACTCGTAAATTTTTGCGGAAAATTTCTGAAAAGAGACAGCGACAATTCGCAGCAGCCCGACGCAGCGATGTCGACGCCTGCCAAAACGCCGACGAGTAAGCTGAAAGCCATCATGAGCAAGCTACACCCGACCGTCGACAGCGAGGACGAGTTCATCTCACTTCCGGTCAACAGACGCCGGAGACGAGCGGTGATCGTCAGTGACGACGACACGTCGCGCGACAGTCTGACCGCATCACCTCGACGAGGCGCCCGTGCTGGCGATGCTGCTGTTTCCGCAGCGACACCTGAGATTGATGTGGTGAATGTTGACACGGAAGACTCGCAGTGCGGTGGAGCAGATGCGTTGCGCGGGGTAAGTAAACCAACACATGGGCACTGGTCGCACAACAACGTTGCAGACACCGCTGTAAGTTTGACGCCGGATATTGGTCGTTCTCGCAGGCGCTTGAAACGTACGGGGAAGACGTGGAGACCGCGACGGACCTCGAGGCTCCTCTGGTTCACACGGGCTGTGTGGACCACGCCGTCCTCTGCCACTCCCGTCACAGCACAGCGCTGGAGACTCTCAAGGTTTGTCCAGGGGTTGATCAGTGCACGAACTTGTTTGTGTCAACACGCGACGAATCGACGACTCGTCCAAAATTGGCATCAAAAACCTGAATCTAAGTCGCGTTTCCTTCATTTCTCGTCGGTAAATTTGGAACGCTGCCACTCTTGTTGCAGAATCGGAGCGAGTCGAAGAACAGTTTGAGCAACCCAGAGTCTTTCGAAACTTTACAACTGTTGGGAAACGACGCCGTGTACAACCACCTGGCGTTCTTGTTGCCTCTGCCTCGGACAAAACTGCGGCCGCAGAAATGTGCGGAATCTGACCTCGGCAAAGGCTGGAAGCCGAAAACTGTGCGACGCATCATTCGACCAGAGAGTGATTTGTTTGACAGCGACTCTGCGAGTGATGATGAAAAAGAGAAAGAAAACACTGGCAAAAGCAAAAGCACAGTGAGGCCTGACAAACCGAAGGATGCTTGTGCCTCTGTCATGATGAAGTCACTCTCAGCGTTGTCAGCCATGTACGACACGTTCTCGTTCTGTGATGCACATCTCTCCACGCCCACAGCGGTGACAGAGGGAGTGTGTTTGCGGCCCACGCGAGAAACGTGGTGCCCTGCAAGACAGTCTTCCGGGACCGACGACACTCGGTGCGTTGAAGATGGAGTGAACTGGACAAAACCAGGTTGTTTGGATCAGATTGTACCGTCAGTGCAGTACCTGAACGTTCGCACGGCGAATGAAAAGTTACGGGACTGTTTGGAAGCGGTTGTGAAGTTGCCGTCTCCAAGCTCAGCGCAGGATCGGCTGTCGATACCCGTTCCCACGTGTCGGCTTGAAGGAGTGCAGGCTAAAGACGAGACGAGTGCCCAAGCCAGGTAAGGATTTGGAAACATCACCAGAGAAAGGCACAATGGGGGCTGTTTTAGGGGTGAAAAAGTGAGCTTGGAAAAATTTTCTTGGTGCGGGGGGTTCGAGTGCGATTTCAGGAATGGCACAAACCTCCGCCCTGAAGTAAAGTAACGCTTGGAACAGCTTTGCCCGACTGTGAGCACAGCGTACAGAAAGCTGCCTGTCCATTGTGACACTTTGCGAAGCCAAGATGGCTGCGACGTTTCACACTCGGCGGAGCCGCCGTGTAGTATTCTGGTGCTTCCGCCTCTGATTATGATATCACCCCACCCCGCCCTACCAAATGTCACACTTGAAAATTTTACCTCCAAGGGGGGAGGCAAACGCCATTTAAAAATGGCTAGAGCCGCACCTGTGGGCCGTGTGCTCCTGACAACAACTTCCTCCTGCTGCTCTTCTGAGCTTGTCTTTTTGGTGGTCTTCAGTTTGAAGCAGGCTCGAATGTTCACAGCGGGCTACGTCGCGGAGTGTCTCCCGACGCACTCGCAGGGTGACTGCGCCGCCGTTGCACTCGACTACCTTCCCGCGGCCAGACTCATTTGCCGGTCCGAGCAGCTGCGGCTACTCGCCAAGACGAAGCGCAGGTCAGTTTTGTTGTCACGCTGTAAAAGGACTTCTTTTGTTCAGGGGCATCCGTGTCTCTGAATCCGGTTGTTCGTGAGCACATTCGTGATGTCGTCGACTGAGTTGTTATGATTTCAGCTTGAAACAGAACTTGCTGCGAGCAAAAATGTTGTCATCTTGAACAAACTGTACTTCTGACCACGTTTCAAAGTATTCGGGTTCTTGGGTCGATTGTATGAGAACGTTGTTTCTTTGCAGATTTCTGCATTACTTCGACTCCATCTCGTTCGGAGTCGCGAGGAAACAGTCGGTGCTGGATGTTCTGTGTTCGAGCTTCACCTGACAGTGGCCGGGTGCCTGAATCAATCAACCTTTCGTTTCGCGGCTTCGCTCAGGTACGGAGATCGTGTGTTTTTTCATGCCGACATCACTGTGATTCTCAGTGTTTGCAAGTGAAGTTTCGGGACCAAGCACTTGTTGACGTGACATTTACGAGCTTCCCGTGACGCGTTGTTTGACGGCAGGGCGAGTCTGGCCAGCATGAGATTGCAGGAAGTTGTTGCCCCTGCCGCTGAATGTGCGAGGCGATCTTTGGGAAGATTTCGTGGCACATTGTTTCCTGACTTGGCCTGTCTGAAAGTGCAAAGTCGAGTGTGTCTTGGTTTGGCAACGTCTTCAGTCCGACAGATTTTCATTGTTGTGTTCAAAACTGTCGACGCGACCTGTTGGGGTCAAATTCGAGAACCGGTTTGAAAAGTTTACTGTTTGGATTCAAGATGCCTCGTGTTGAACGGCCTTGTTAAATGTGCGCAAAGAACAAAATATATGAGTCTTGGGGTTTTCAAGCTTTTGAATGACACAATTTCTCGAAAAGCACGCTTTTTGTTGGTTTGAACTGTTTGTGCACAAAGCAAGACAAAAAGCTGTACAAAGAGAACAATTCTTTATTGCCCGATACATCACCTTGATGTAAAATTTATTGCACATTTTATACAATTATTTAAATACCGGTATATTTATTGAAGCGAAATTGTAGCCAATTGTCCGTGAGGCAAAGATCTAATAAATTTGAACAGTCTCTAACAGTCGAGGCGTGTTCTTCCCGAGACAGACGCCGTGTCAGAGGAGTGTGTTGAGACCTTCTGCCTCTTTTTCTTTCAGTTCTTCAGCAGGGTTGATTGTTTTGTCGGACATTGGAACCATTTTTTGTTGTTCGCTGTCCTTTATCTTGTCGCCATTCTGAAAGGGAGAAAAAACAGTGAGGAGGAACAGCCATTTGTGGAACACAGCAAAGAGAGTCTCCACTCATCTGTGCCTCATGGTCGTGTTTGAGCTGTTTTGGTTTCCTTCACGCTCACACCCCGCAGGCCTACATTCGAGTGTCATTTCTACTCAGATCAACTGGCTTGATCAGTTTCACGAACCTTCCACATTTTGACGTCTGAATCGTCTTCATCTCTCTTGATGTACTTGCGAATGACCGGGTGAAGAAGTCTCGGCTCCACTTCTTTAGGATTCGTTGGACCTTCGGATGGAAAGGAAAGGGTGTTTGACGCAGTCTGAAGCGCGGACACTTCACATTACGTGTAAGTTTGCGAACATCTTCGTCCCAACTTTCGCGACGGCAGAAAACGTCTGCTTCTTGTCGCAAGAGCGGGCGACAGAACTGCACAACGGTATTGAAGCTTTGTGAAACGAGGGGAGATGCACCTGTGAGGAAGCTGACGACAATTGTGATCACCATCGTGATGGACGTGGCCACTTCTCTCATCCACAGGAACGAGATTGCGTACAGCCGTTCGATGCCTTTGCTGTAAAAGTGCTCATAGCTGTACTTCAAGGAACAAACTTGACGTGGGGAGTCGTTTGCTGTTTGGAATGCAAAGCCAGATTTGGATGCAAGGACTTCGTGGCTGAGGGCCCCACGAAGACTTCATCGAATGCATACCGCTGGTGTACCCTCATCAGAATTGTGGAGACTACTTTGAAACAGTGGATGAAAAAATAGACGGCGCAAACTCACAGTTCGTGCGTCTCTGGCATAATGGTTGTGGTTGGGAAGAGGTGGGACCCCGAGTGCGCGACGGCCGAGGAGTTGAGCAGCAGAGACTCTGTGCAGTTGGCCGTGTTGGTCGGGAGTTTGCTCAGGTGTCTGTCAATCGAATAGCTCCCGAAGCCAACCCACAGGGTGAACGCTGTGCCCACTGCACACCCCAGACTTGCACCCTGAAAGACCGCTGAATGTTGCCAAACATTGCCATTCCACAGAAACCAAACACGTTGATGCTCAAAACGATAAACTTTGTGGCTTGTGAACTGATAACGGCTTTGAGAAGGGGACAGGTCGGTGTTGGTACAAGAGCAAATTGTTCGTTCTTTTTCCACTGGCAAGGGAACTTGCACAGTCCCACTGCTTGTCAGCTTCTGCATGATCAAGGTTGCACCTTCCAGTTGCTCCAAGGGAAGAACATTCCAATCAAAAACACTCCTGACATCGGTCCCACTATGGCACTGGAAAATGTTCCGATCATCTGCAAAAAGAAGACGCTCCACGTCAAATTGACAGGTCTGTTTTTCTTTCACCAGGGTGTGGAGCTATGCCAGAGCAGGTACCTGAACTATGTTGCCGCCAAGCCTCTCAACGAAAATAGACAGTAGGACCACACATCCTCCAAATATGACGACTGGAAAATAGATTGCATCACTGCAGGTTTCTGTCCAAAGCATGTGTGTGCGAGAGTGTGTAGTCATCGCTCCCTCCCCCACCCAAGGTGCGCACAAGAGTGGCGATCACGATGCCATAGAGCTCATGTCTCTGCATCTTGGAACATTGGGGTTGTACCCCTGCGAGCTGCACAGGCTCGGCGCGTGTCCAAACTCACATGCAGCCACCGGCAAAACTTTGCAGGAGGGGGTCATCGAGCGACTCACCCAGTATCTTGCTGAGGACGGTGGCTCTACTGTCGCTGATTTTGGTGTGTGGTTTGATGATGTCGTTCCACGCAATGGCGGTGGAGCCGTTCAAAACCGAGGAAATTGTGCTGCAACAATAACGGTGTGGGCGTGTTCGCGCGAAGTAAACGAGGAAGCAGCATGTTGATGATTGTGACAGTGGCACGATTCCACTAGAGATCGACATCTTCAGAAGGGCGGCACCAATTTTTGCGTCTGCGTTGCGTGTCGTCACACAGAGCAGCTCAACTGCTTTCGCACATACCACTCCACAAGCCAAATCTTCGAAACGCACCTGAGGGCACCCGCAGCCACACACGAAAGGAACAAACCAGGCAAGCCGGGAATGTCGAAAACTGTGAGAACGAAGTACGGCACAAGCTGAAAAAATGTTCAGAATGAACGTCAGAACGTTACTCTAGTGGAGAGGAACAGCAACTGCATGCTTGGTTGCCTGCACCTCTTACTTGGAGAACGGCGACGTTTTGTCATCTGGGACGATCGGACTCAGGCACACTCATGCCGAAGTTTCACCTGGTTGGGGTTGGAGACGTAGCCGGCTTTGAGCGGGTCGCAGCCCATCTCGGCGAAGTAAGCGAACATGGCCCAGCCGACCATGCAGGCGAGGGTGCCCATCACGAAGCCGAGAGGACCGCACAGCAGCACCACCCTGCCGTGTATGGGAGACAAGCTTGCGAGTGCACGAGTTGTACATATTCTGCGGTTGGTTCTTTTTCCTCAAGTTTGAAGATTGTCTCATTTCGTTTTGCTGACCGCAATTACCGTTTTTTAGTTTTCCGTAACATCTCGTCTGCAATGCGAATAATTTCTCACCTGGTTGAGAACCTGGGGAAGGAGTTTTACGAGACGAAAGCTTCAGGCACAAATGGTCACACAAAAGGAATACTCTCCCATATGAACGAAAGGCATTTTTTCTGACGAACTTGAAAACTCAAGGCCCACTTCGTGCAATTGTCATTGAAAGAAAAACAGCAGCGCGTCTGCGAAACAGTGCAAACGTGGAATGGAATCTTGTTCACACAAGCGAACCAGAAGAGAAAGCGAAAGGAATGTTGCGGAAGTCAGTGTCATTCCAGGGTTGAATGGAAAAGGCGAAACTTAAAAGAAAAGGGGTGAAGACGTTTGTGCTTCTCTCATGCTTGGCGTCAGGTTTTCTGGTGTCATTGCACAGAGAAAAGTTGAACCTCCTCACGGAGGCGCAAACAAGTGAAACTGGAAAACATTTTGAAGACTCACAGTATTGCTTTTTTCATGCTGTTCACAGACGCGTATCTTTGGTAGCCTTCTTGTCTGTGTCCGTATATACTGGCGAAAGTGAACCCAAGACCGAAAATACAGCCCCAGAAGTTGAGTCTCAATGTAGGGTCTGGATCAAACCTTGAGAATCAGAGGTTTTTCACAACTATACAGCCCTTTTCACACGGCAGCTGCTGGTGCGTGCAATTCCACTCGTTTTGTGCTCATCCTGTAGGAAAACAGCCTGATGAAAAACAAATGAAATCGCTATCGTCCGAGGATAACGTCCTGTTGTATTCACTCACTCTCTTGGCGTTTGGATACAGTTTCACCAGATTTGGTAAATTTTGTTGCCTTGGGGGATCAGTTGACGTAGTCACACCCACCTCTTTGCTCCCATGATGCAATTGTCAAATTTACATGCAAAGTTTTTCGATGCTGTCCAGTTATCTCAGAATTTTGACGTCGTCTGACCCACCCACCCCGGGTGCAAGGATGCAGAATGGGATTGGAGCGTTGTTGTTTTGCAAGGACTTTTCTGCTGGTGCACGAGCCTGTGGTCTCTGAGGGAAGGGTTTTTACAAAATACATTTCCGAAACTATTTTTCACAGACACGATTGCATTGATTGTTTTGCTGTGTCTGGAAAACAACCTGTAGAAGCAGCACTAATGCTACAACAATTTTGATTGCAGTTGAAAAAAGCTCATTGTGTGTAGCCATTGCGACGAGTCAATGTCCAAAAAACTCAAAAGAATGTGTTTGAAGAGACAGAACACCTGCTGACTTGCAAAGCATCGGGGCGCGTGTAGAACTATTTTTTTGGCACCAACAAATCTGTGAATACCGCAGCCTCAGTGTGCAGAGTTTGTTTGAACGCTGTTTGACGAAGAAGCAACACAAAAGACAGGGATTAGGAGTGCTTCCAGCTGCATCGCCAAAGCCTCTTTTGACACTGCCTCAGGTTGACAAACAGAATTTTGCTCCAAGGAACTCATCACTCTGCTCATTTTCGGTGGCAAAGTACGCTCAGAGTGTACCCTCGGTTGAATTTCTTTCAAATTTTGACTGTTGATGACAACGTTGGTGGTTGCTGGTTTTCGAACCATCTTGCTTTTCACACTCGGCGGAGCCACAGTGTTGTTCTGGTGCTTTCGTCAGGACCCTCTCTCCCCGTTGAGAGACATTTGCTCTCGTTACAAGCAATGTCAGGTGATATCCAAATTTATTGATGGCTCGTCACCCCCCTCCCCTGAAGGGATACTTACTGGCGGGGACACAGGTCCTTTGGGAGGAGGGGCTCTGTACCCCTGATCTCTCTTTCTGTGTCACAGAGGCAAAAATTGCAGGCTTTGGTTCCTTTCGGGTTTGAAGCTTTTGAGCAGAAATCTGCTTCTTTCAAGCACAACTCTGTTTGTCGATATGTGTGAAAATACCCGGGACTTGGAGCACCTTGAATCATTGAGGGGGCAACCGCACATGTTTGCAATGGTAGCCCTCCTACCTGTGACAAAATACGCTGGCACCTGTGAGAGCTAGAAAACCCCGAAGATGAGATCCCAAAAGTTCAGGTGTGGTGCGGGGTCAAGAGCAAAATTTCTGGCCATGCATCAGGCAGAAGAGAAGTGGAAGAGGTAAAAAGGAAAAAGTTGGGTCACCTCAATCAGGGAACAGCCGCTACCACCAAAAATGTTGCAAACACGAGGAGCAAAACCAATTTGTCTGACCCTCCGCCTTCACAGGAACTTAAACTTTTCAGGCGAGAGTCAGGCTGAAAAGATTTTCTCAGGGTGAACCCTAAGCTCATGGTTTTGGGTAAATCTTGTCCCCGACCCTGTCGAGGTGCCCATTGATTTTTTCAGGTCAACTCTCACCCCCAAATAATTTTTAGTGAATACCCAAACTGGGTTGACTTTCCGAGAACCAAAAAACTTCTCCGCCAATCGACGGGAGCGGCTGCGTGCTCGAAGGTTACAGAAATACTGTTTTACAAAAAGGCCTTTGTCATCGTTGGCACACCTACGTATCTTTTGGTAGCCCTCCTGGCTGTGGCCAAAAACACTGGCAAATGTGAGAAGGTGCGCCCCCATAAGTTCACATGCAGTGTACATCTGGGCCCAAACCTGTAGAAAACAGAAACCACCACACCCAGGCAGAAGAGCTCAAAAAGTTGCGCTTGATGGATTGTGGAAGACGTAGTGGAGATAAAAAAGCACAAAGAGCCTCAATTTGGGGACCACATGGCTGTTCTCTTACAAAATAGCTTTTGCCATCGTGCATGGCTACAACTGCGTATCTTAGGAAGCTCTCCTGCCTGTGGCCATACACACCGGAACCTTGGAGAGCCAACCCAACGGTGAGGCCCCAAAGTTCAGGCGAAGTGTGGGGTCTGGGTTTAACCTGTAGAAAAACAGAGACCTGGCACACAGGCAGAAGACCTCAGGAGAAGTTGCCTCACCCAAGGCAACTTGCAACTTGTCCATAAAATGAAACATTTGTGTTTTTAGTGAAAGCAGTTGGGGAGATTAATTCAGTGCAATTTTCATTTCACTTTTGAAGGATTGTAATCAACCTAAATTTGGGGCACATGATCACACTGTTCTTACAGAATAGCTTTTGTCATCGTGGATACAGCTGCATATCTTTGGTAGCCCTCCTGCCTGTGGCCATACACACTAGCACCTGTGAGAGCTACCCCAAAGGTAAGCCCCCAAAAGTTCAGGCGTAGTGTCGGGTCTGGGTCAAACCTGTAGAAAAAAAGAAAATCACGACACGCAGGCAGAAGAGCTCATGGTTCTTGATGGTTTTGTGGGAGGCGTTGGGGAAAGATAGTGCAATTTTGAAGGATCCTTAGCAGTCTAAATCTGGGGATCACACGGTGACGCCGTTTTCTTACAGAATGGCCTTTGTCATCGTGGGCATGGCCGAGTATCTTTGGTAGCCCTCCTGCCTGTGCCCCTTGACACTGGCACCTGTGAGAGCATTGCCAAAGATGAGACCCCAGAAATTCAGACGCAATGTTGGATCAGGGGAAAACCTGCAGTGAAAGATCAATTAGATTTGAGCACATTGAATCCACAAAATGCAGAACAATGAATGAAAAATGCTTTTCTGCTACCGCCTGTTTGACAAGGTCAGAATCTGAAAAAAAGACAGGTTGAACGGAACAATACTTTTTTGCCGCTGTTTGGGGCTTGCCCTTGCAAGGAGTTGAGATTTCGTATCAGGACAGCTCTTGTGGATCAAGAGTTGGGTGGAACGGGGCAACTTTGGACGGACACTTCAGCACGTACTGTACAGACAGTGGTGCAGTGCAAAATGAGGGGAACAGGACAAGGCCCACCGCTGGATCCGATTGAAAACAGCACCCCTGCATGACCAGCAAGACAGCGCTCGCGGAGCGAGGTGATTGAAACCCTTTGGTGGTTTGAAATGGTCTTCATTTCCTCAAGTCTTTTTAGTTCCTGCAAGAGTAGAACTGGTTTGCGTGGTTTTCGTAAAGACGAATGTTGGGGGAGGCATGTTCCAGAAACAAGGCTACGCCTAAAAAGCGTGTGGTCCATTGAAACGTTCGCAGTTGATGAAATTTTGCTAGAGTCATTTTTAGCCCATTTTAAGAAAAAAAAATTTTTGGTGATGACCCATGTTGAGTTTGGGGGAGGGGGGCAGGCCCCCCCAACTCAACATACCCAAAAAATGAGATGACCAGGAGGTCACATGTCATGCAGTCAGCTGGGCAGACACCAATTTTCTAAGTCTGAAACTAGGGGGGGGGGGTCCCTCAAGACCCAACATTTTCTAAGTCCCAAACTAGGGGGGGGTCCCTCAAGACCCAAAATTTTCTAAGACCCAAAACAGTGGGGGGTCACGAA
>JAAUXT010063867.1_pt1 | contig 18334 bp, 18 predicted proteins | sample 7278171 | NCBI WGS metagenome assembly JAAUXT01 (sample SAMN14350112, study PRJNA611818) | marine sediment metagenome | isolation source: surface marine sediment (1.8m) | place: French Polynesia: Moorea | collected 2018-08
CCCCGGCCCACACCCCCCCCCCAACGCCCCCCCCCCACAAACCCCCCCGCGCCGCCCGGGGGGGCCCCCGAAACAGGAGTTGGGTGGACCTGGAAAAGGGACTTGCTGGGGGCACAAACGGCTTGGGTATGTCTTCAGATCACGACCTGTTTTGTTTCAGATTTTCCCGTTTGGTTTCCGCTCTGGTTTCTCAATGTAGCGTGAGCCGCCTCAGACTCGGCCGCACACCAAGGTGGGAGAAAAGCGACCTTTTTCACACACAAAACCAACAGATCATACCTCAGGCAGAGTTCAAGCGGTGTGCGTTGAGAGCGCGTCTTCCTGTGCATGTCACGTGACCCATGTGTGCACGTCCGCGTTACCATGTATGGGTTCACACACACACACACACACACACACACACACACACACACACAGAGTACGCGTTGGGCTGCATTCCAATTCCGTTCCATGCGCAATACAACGCCTGGGGCGTCCCTCCGCGCTGGAATGCAGGAAGCATTGTCTCGCGTGAGGGAACAAGCAAACGCACCTCCCTGCTTAGATGCGCATACGTGCTTCCATTTTCGTGGCATTTGCGCAGGGTACGCATGCGTTCACGTGCGCACGTCTTTTGGCTCCTGGACGCAGCGTCACAAGCGACGACGCAGCGTCCACTGAGACGCACTCCGTCTGAACGAGGCCCGCGTCTGTGTTCAGGTCTCAATTCACAACTAACACAAAACGCACTGATCCCTGAAACCGCAGGACCCGCCAAGATTTGCAAGGAAATCTCAGGGAAGGAATCGAAACGCCCTGGGTTGCCAAACGCAAAGACACAGGGCAGATCCAGGGGCAGGGGTCGTGTGATGAAACAGTCAGACACCCTGAGTGAGGAGGCATGGGTGTGTGGTCATTTCACATCAGAACCGAAAATGAAGTCTCCAAGTGTCCTGTGTCTGAGAAAATATGTGTCTTCATTCCTGGAGTCCCAGAACGCAGAACACACACACACACACACACACACACACACACACACATTGCGTGTGGATTGCTTTTTCGAGATCAAAGTGCAAGGTTGAGATCAAGCCTTCCACTGTGGGGTCCTTCCCCCTTTAGATCAGACCCTGGATCCTTCCCCGGGAGTATTGTACCCTGCACCTCTGACCCCAGGAGTCCACGCCTCTCCGTGTATGTATTCAACACACCGGGATTGAAACACCTTCCACATTCGCCCGATGTTGCTAATCTCAACTCAAACACAATTATATAAAACCACACACAGGCTCGAGAGATTGGGGGGTTGGAGAGACTGGGTCCTCAAAATTTCCATGCGCCTCAAACTTTCTTCTTGACGTTCAGTAGAAAACAGATGTTTAGCGCATGAGTCAAAGCGGGAGTTGGAAACGCCTCAACACTCCCCTTTCAGAACGCTCAGTTCTCTTCTCCCTTTGACATTTCGCAGTTGAAAAGGTTTTTGCGTGATTGCGCACCGCGTGATGTGTGGATCGTACTTTGAACTTCCCCGTGCAGGTTTGAATACGTTTGAATATCAATGCCAAAGTCATCGCACCCTGTACCGCCCTATTCGCGCAGGCTTTTTGCCCGGTGGTATCAGTTCAAATGCGATGCGTACCACACCACTGCTGGACGTGGCCCCCTGTTGCGTTGGTTCTGGCGAATGTTGGACCCAAAATGGGGACCCCGAACCCCAAACCAAGAATACTTTGGAGTTCCACTCCCAAATTGTCCTTCATCCACTGTGATAAATTTGTGATATATTTGTATTTGGAATGGGACACCACACAAACACAACAACCTGGGTCCAATTGACCTTCTGTGGTTGGGCTGAAGTTTGAGTTTTGCCAACTTGGGGAAGGGTTGGACGGGGCTGGGGTGTGTTTTGCAAGACGTGGCCCACGAAAACAGGGTCTGTGGCCAATTTTCCCATTGAAAGGGTGTCTCTGAGGTGAAAATACCGCAGAATGTCGTGATGGGCAGAGAGGGCGACAACACAGGCGCGCCCGACTTATTTACACTTCCTCAGAAAAATAAATGCGTGCACCAACAAATTTGAAGAAAAATTATGTTTTCAGCCAAAGGCGGAGAAATTGTAGATTTTCACTTTTTTCTGGTGGCACCGTTCGAGACCTGTTATGCACCTTCACGCACATGTCTCTTTCTCAACATCCAGTCCTGAAGAAAAAATACCAAGTTTTTCAAGGACTGAATGAAATGTTTTTGTGTCCGAACAAGCAAGCACGATAAAGAATTCTACCACTCTGCGACCACAAAAACCTGTCGTACGTGCTTCCATCGTGGGTTCTCACCTGACAAAAATGGTTCTTGTTCAATCACACAACTCCTTTCTCGACCAAACGTCTCCAAAGTCAATGTGTGATTCACGCTGTCTTCAACCGTTTCACAGGCGTCTGCGAGACCCATCGCTGGAGCAGGCTCAGGCTCCTCGGATGTTCCACAGGTCTACGCGATGGTCTGCCTGATTCAAACGCGTGTACCGAGACGTCAGCCGAACGTCTCCTCAACGGGGTTTTCACATTGGGTGACGCGCGGTCGTTTTCTTGACGTCAGCGTCAAAATTTAAACATTGAACCCAGTGGTAGAATTCTTAATGTCAGCCCAAAAAACGTCTGAGCGTCACTCAGTGTGAAAACCCCTTCACTCACACTGCACACCACGTGTACATGGAACGCACACACATTGTCCCATCAAGACTACGTTCTGTATTCCACAAACCAAAACTCAGGGAACCTCTGTGTGATCTGATTTGCCTCTGATGTTGGTTCCACTCCCAGAGACAGGTTTTCTGTTCAAATGTTGTGATTAAATTTCACACGTCTCACGTCTCCAAAACATTCAGCGACCACGCCCAAAAACCTCAGTTCAAAACACGAAACATGAACCGGAAGTTCGCAGTGACCTGAGGCCATGTCACCTCGTGTGCGAACTGAGACATTCACGAACCACCCACACACGGGGAGTGGCCCTATGCGCGAGCGTTGCAGTGGGTTTGGTGACTCTCGGCCACGCTCAGGGATCAGAGTGAAGTTGTTGTGAGGTTCAGGGTCGTCCGAGGTGGCGAGGCCCTCTGGCCCTGGGTGTGTGCGAGAGTCAGTGGTGTTGTTGGTTTCAACCACAGGGGGTCGCTTCACACTGGGTGCGTCACACGCTGCGTCGCTGCCCGAGACAACCAGGCTGTTTCTGCAGCAGGCTCCTTGGACACAAAACGTACACGTAACACGTAGCTTGCAGACAGAAGCAACTCCCCTTTACTGGAAGAGTCCACTGTTGACTTAAAAACAACATGATTTTTCTCCCAATTATCCAGTTTCAAAGGGCTCTCAAACCTAAGTTTGGTTTCACAAACAGAGGGAGTCTGTCTGTTTTCACAAAATTGTTGTCAATTCAACTGTGGACTCTTCCCAAATGGGGGAGTTGCATCTGCAAGCTGCGTGTTATGTGTACGTTTTGCGGCTACGCAGCGTATTGCGACGAACCTTTCGGGATTTGGATCGGGAGGCGCGAGGCGCTGCACATGTCCTGGTGTGAACCCGGTCCCAAACGGAACCGAGGACCAGTCAACCAAGAAGCGGCTTTCATTGGCGACGACTTTACGTTTCTTGATGTCAACGTCAGTTGTTTGGGTCGATGTCAAAGAATGGTACGTGTCAACATTTGGTCCCAGGTCAAAATTGACATCAGCGTCAAATTTTGGCCTCAAATTTTGCTGTCGGCGTCACAACTTTGACGTCAATGGCACCCTCACATACACTGAGTTGGAAGGGGTCCGCAGGATAGAACGCACGGTGCATGCGGTTGGTGCAAACGAAAGCGATTTGCGCTTTGACGTCAAACGCAAAATGTTGACGTCAGCATCACGTTTTGACACGTGACTTGTCGTGGGCGTCCACTGTGGACATTCTTGACGTCAAGATTCACGACGTCCAAAACGTTGTCACACGTCACCAGCGTGAAAGCCTCCACAAAGCTTCGAACAAGATCCACGGACAAGCCCATGAGAAACAAGAACCCCAGATGAGGTGCATGGGTGGGGCTGGGTGGGGCTGGGTGGGGCTGGGTGGGGCTGGTCGCACGCACTACATGACGCACAAAGCGAGCTCAGTGTGAACCTGCCCTGAACCCCTGTCACTGATCTCACCCTGAGCCCCCGGCCCACCGTGATCTTAACCCAACCCGACTTCGCTTTGCAACAATCCAAGTCTTCAGCACCTGTCTGTACTTACGAGTACATTCGGGTACATTCAATTTTCCAAAGTAAACATCCCCCATTCATCCAAAGACGCTTGATTCTTTTCTGCTTGTCACTGTCGGTAAATGAAAGTTGCAGAGCAAGGTTGCACCGGGTCTGTGTTTCGTTAGCCACGCCTTGCTGTCAGTAACGACAGTGCCAAGATCACTGACTTTGATCTGGATGAAACACGTGTTGCACCCAACGTGAGATAAGTCTGCAAACAGCTGCTCACTATTTCTCTCGTCCAAAACTGGTTTGTACTCGTGAATGCCGCGAATTGTAGAACCTCAGGTTCGTCGCTGGTTGGACTGGGATTCCTGGCACCATGTTCTCGTGCAGCTGTGTCCCTCCAACCCTGGGAGATCCAGATCAGGCGATGTGCCCTCCACCCCGCTCTGTGTGCGAAAAGTGCAATGGGGTGTCCTGTGTACTTGTGACCCTGGGGTGAGGGGGTTGTGAGGGTTCCCACACGCTGGAAAAATGGCCCTAAAAGGCTCCAGTGAAATCACGCAATGACCAATCGAGACCCTTGGTTCAGAAAAGAGTCACTGTGTGATCAAACAGGAACGACTTTCTCCAGTGTAAGACGAACAACGTAGTCACATGAGAGAGGTGTTGTGACAGCAGCGTTGTGGAACCAGGATTGGACCACTCTGACGCGTCCAGGGTGGTCAGTGTGACCCGCACAGCTCAGCGGTCCATACAGGGGACTCAGGGAAAAATTCCGCTGCACCACAATTTGGTGCTTTCAGTGCTGACACTTCTCCACGATAGGGTGTCTGCAGAAACGTGCATTTTTTGGACTTTTTGACAGCACAACGCACCCAATCTGAACGTTTTTGCAGCTTCGCGTGTGAGTTCAGACACAGTAGGGTGAGTTCAACTCGTGCACGCTGACCGTGGACGCTGGAGTCAAATTTTCGCCCAGAAAAACCCTGCAGTCAGAGGATCATTTTGCGAAAGGAACACCAGTCATATTGTGCGCATCAAATCCAAACCAGTCATGAAGAACAGTTTGCGCCTGAACACTGAATTAAAACCTCATGTGCTTTTTACAAGTCAATTCATACATTTCGCGCACACTACAGACGCCTGTTGCTCAAATATTTGATTTCGGAGCGAACCCTCACACCCTGCCATTTCACACGTCGCATCAGGGGCATGGGCAGATTTGGGGAGGAATTTCAGTTTCTTTTGTCCTTTTTGGGGAACTCAGGTATTTGTGTGTTATTCGAGGCAGATTAAGAGGCACTCGAACGAAGCAGAGTCAACACTGTCACACCGCCGTGGTGGCGGTGGCGAGGCTGGGCTGGGTGTCTTCCCAATTTCATTTGCCCCTTTTGTATTCTCTCGCGACAGAGATGGAGTGATTCAAGCGAAGAAAATTGGATCTCAGAATCACCTCCAAAATTGAAATTTGGGTGAATTTGGACAAAAATTCACTCAAACACGTTGAGGACGTTCCTTCAATAAATGTCGCTCTTTTTCCCCAAGATGTCTTCTGTGGTCCATGTAACACCAAACTTTTTTTGCTCATCTCTATAGCAGTACGCTGGTGCATCTTTCGAGAACGCCAGACAAGTTTCTAAGGCCTGGTTCACACTGACTTCCATTGCGTGACCTCAGTTCCAAAGCGGTCAAGAAACTGGACGCGCAAAGCGTTTTTCGCATTGGTGACAATAGTTTTTTTTTTTTTTGACGTTAGCGTCAAAATTTGACGTGAACCCTCTTGGTGGAATTTTTGACGTCAGCCTAAACTACGACTGCGCGTCACCCAATGTGAAAACCCCTTTGGGCGGCGCTACCACGTTCGAGTCAATGGACGCTGCGTCGCAAGCGACCAACCCGCTGACGTTCAAGCGTAGCGTGTCCGGTGTGAACCGAGCCGAACTGTGGACGTCGATGCGTGAAGGACCACAGAACCGTCGGCACTTTTTTATTGAGAACTGTATCTCTCCATAAATCTGTCTGTCGAACACGGTGAGGGGGGAGGCGAGTGAACTTCCTGACGTCTGCATTTTTTGTGGGCGGAAATGTCTCTTCACATGTTTATGAATCTTGCATTCACGAGTTTTGAGTCCCGTTGGGTCACTTTCTGATTCCCTGGATCCAGGGGAGTATTCGATTGCACCACAAATTTCGGGTCGAGTTTGCACCCACCCGAAACTGACTGAACCATGTTCAGTCAGCCTCCACTGTTTGCAGTGGGAATTTGCGGTCTGGTTTGGATGGACCTGTTCGATTGCTCGCACACCAACCCACACCAACCGCAAATTTGCGGTTGTTTGTGGTGCAATCGAATACGCCCCTGCACTGGATCTGGCAGACACCCTTTCACCCTCCTGCTTCGCTGGAAATGGTTCGTTTTTCAAGTCCAAAACAACATGTTGATGCTGGTCGAATGAAAGAGAACGGGTGATCCAGGCACCAGTGTTTTGCTATTTTGGGCTTGCACCGGAAATGACCAAATGCTACTGTTTCTTCGTTGCAACTCCCAACTGAAACAGTCAAAGACAAACACCCTGAAATGTCACAAGGAGCCTTGTTGAATGTTTTACCATTTCAGGCGAGACTTGCAGTGGCCAGAGACCAGTGTGTTTGGTTTTGTGGTGTTGTTATTTCAGAACCCAGGGTTGGATTGAAGGGAGGTCCTGCTCCAGAATGGGCCTCGATCCAGCTTGGCTCGAAAAAGAATGAAACCAGCTGAGCAACAAAGGCGTCTGACCCACTTGCACAGAAACAATTGCAAAACGCTTTTCGTCAAAATCATTTGTCAATGAAGACACCAGTTTTGCTGCACATCCAGCAAGCGACAGAGAAATCCAAAAACTCGTAAATTTCGTGAAGAAAACACAGTGTAAAAACAAGGAAATCACGGAAAATCTTGGTGCATATCTTTCTCCTTGGAGAAAAAGTAAAGCAAATTTCGCTTGAAGACACAATTTTCCATGTCATAAAAGAGTAAAAAGCCCCTTTTAAACACGCTGCGTCGGCACAGTTTGGATCCGCTGTAAAGCGCTCAGCGACTTGGCAAGGAAACGGAGGGTCCTCACTCGTGCGTTGAGAGCCCTCGAAGCGGAAACAACACGGGAGCGCGTGAACGCGCGCAGCGGCGGCGACGCGCATGAGCAGAAAACTCCCAGGCTGCACTGCGCGCATCTGTTCCACCTGCTGCTATTTTTGGATGAAGATCTTAGGGGGATCCACGATCAGTTCATGAAAGGCACATGGGTCTTGGGCAAAGAAACGAAGTTTGGTTTTTGGCCTGGAGGGGCCTGACTTCAACGTAAAAAACCAAACAGGCTCCCGCAGATACCTCTGATACTGTCGAGCACAACCTTTGGGGGCAAAGAAAATGGAAGCTGGACTTTGCCCCCTCACCTGCTTCTTCAATTTCGTCAAGAATGCAACACTTGTGAACAAGTTTTGTGAACAGTTTTGACACGTGACTTGAGGCCAGTTCGAATCAAGTTCTTGGGACCGAGTTTTCAATCAAAGGAGACCGTTCTGGTGAGAAGCTGCTTGACGCCTGCATCACACGACACACCCTGCGTACTTGATCAACCTGCAGGAAGCTGTGTGTCGTGCTCTCGGGGTTGACTGACCTGTTGCTCAGGTTATGGTGGGCGTTTCATAAGGAAAAGATCCGAAGATCACGCAAGGGCCAGATCCTAGAGATTTGTGCGCGTGGTTAGTTCCCTCTGATCAGTTCTGGACACAACTCACAGGATCCAGGGTGGATATCGGGCCCAGTGGAAGGAGAGAGGCTCCTGCAGCCTGAGATTCTGAATAATCGAGGAAAATAGCCTGATGGGGGGGGGGGGGCAGGTTGGTGTCCAGTCACGATGGAGGGAATAGAAGGAGATTCAAACCGCAATAAAATCCAGAGGGACCTGTGAGAATGCACGTGGGTCATCCCTGGTCACAACAAACCAGTGAGGGTTCGATTCAACAAAGTTTGAAACCGACGAGCACTCAGAAATACACACACATACACACACACACACACACACACACACACACACACACACACACACAGAAGGGGCCCCAGTGACCTCGAAGCCGTGGCTTGTGCTTCGTGCACGAATCAAACGAAACGACTTTCACCGTGGATTGTCCTGCTTTTGCCTCCTGAGACAGCAGGCTGTGATCAGTTCACCACAACGTCCCACATGAGTCCTGTTCCTTTGCTTGTCTGCCCTGGACAAAGGGTGCGACAGTTTATCGTTTTGCTGGTCGACCCCAAAGCTTGAGGTGCACTTTTCTCTTTCTCGACAAGCAGCTCACGTATTGCAGGAGTTGGGCCCATTGTGAATCTTGTTCACCTCATGCAAGTCTATCCTGCAGTAGATCTATCCCCACAGGGAGTGTGGAGCCAAAACCTCTGGGCGTCGGGTCGCACATACCCACAGGTCGGGCACACACGAACAGGGCTGTCCTGTGCGACCCAGGAAGAAGTTCCAAGAAATAACAGTCCTATGTATTTTTCCACTGGTTCAGCAACAAGTTTTGGACAAAAGAAATTTCACGTCTGCCCTACTTCTGAAATGCTCGTTGAAAATCAATGGAAAGAACCAGATGATTTTTCAAAAACAAAAACACCCAAAAATATCTTCATTTTAAATCAACATTAAACACTTGAGCAACAAGTGTACTTGACAGTATCAGTTTGCATACTGGGGCGATTGTGTGAGCGCACGGTGTCAGCGCACTGGGGCCTGACCCCATCCCTCACCTCACCGCACCGCACCGCGGCGGTGGCTGGGCCCGGCCGGCCTCGCTCCGTGCCGCCGCCGCCGCTGCTATAATCGGGGGCTTCACGCCCCAGCTGCGCTGCGCCCTGCCTACAGCCGCGCAGGCTTCGCCCAGTCACTGCCTCACGTACCACAGGTCGGGGACGGCAGCAGCGGCAGGGGGCTCGGGGTAGAGGGGGCTGCTGGGTATGGGTATGGTATCTGTCGTGTGAGGCTTGGTTCACGCCGGGTGCGTGTTGCGTTTGCAAACACTGGCATCAGTACCCAGGAGGGAAGAGGTGGTGGGGGGGGGGGTTGCATTGCACCTCTGTAGATCTACGCACACTTGAATTTCCTTCAGCCAACAGTAGTACAGGCTTTGCCCAATTTGTACCCAGGATACAGGAAGGACAGTGTGGGATGGGTGTCTGTTGTACAGGCTCCTCACTGGGTGCGTCATTGCAACAGACTGCGTCGCCTGCGTCAAACCAGGCAGGCAGCGAATCACAGGCGACGACGCAGCGCCGTATGACGTGCGCAGCAACGCAGCGTAGGACGCCACTGGCGTGACGCCTCCAGTGTCACGTGACATAAGCCTCACGTTGATCACCATAAAACACGTCAGAAATGAGGACAGTGCGGACCTGGGGTTTGAGGCTCGATCACTGCCGTGAGAACCAGGCGAGAGACCAAGCCTATAATCCTGATAATCCTATTCAAATACGTGTACAAACTTTCCTCACTTGGAGGGCACTTTTCTCTGCAGTTATTTCAAGGGATTTTGTTCGCAAGTCAGTGTGTCCCGCTGGGTGCGTCACGCATCGCTTGCTTCACCGTGTCGAGTCAATGGCGAGACGAGTACAAAACACTCTGGTCCCCCGAATCCACACACAACAAAAGGCAGATGAATGGCCTTATGCCTCCAGTTTTGAGCCTGTCTCCAGTTTCTACTCATGTGGGTTCTGACATTCGTCTCAGGACGCACCTACTTTGGGGCAGACTCGGACATTGTTTCCTTTTGGGTCAGCAAATCTTTCCATAAACATCCCACCATGGCCCACAAGTGCATGCAACATGCATCACAAGTAGATGTAAGACAACACTGAATGGACGCGGGTCAAACCAATTGGGGACAAGGAGAAAAGTTCTTGTTTCCTTGGGATTACGGTGGCAAGAAGAAAGAAGAGGGAGACACCCCAGGCTCGAGAGTTTTTTTTGTCAACTTGGAAACTCACAATTGGTCACAACGAACTTTGCACAAGCGCAACCAAAATGAATTCTGTCGAGTGACATGGCTCTTGATCCACAACACTCTCAGTCAATCATGAATATGAAATTTGCTACACTCAACATTCATTTTCAGAAAGTGTATTCAGCACGTGGGTCAATGTTTCTCCCAGCGGAGACACAGAGCGGGAACAAGCTGTTGCAGTGGCTCCGAACACACTTCTTCCACAAATTCTGCTAAAGATAACTGGAGAACAAAACAGGTCAACATCGACCATCACTGATACAGGTCAGATCACCACGCGATTGTACTGAACATTTCAACTTGAAGCCCCTTTGGGCTGTGCAGATTTCAGATCTTGGATGGGACTCCCACTGCTGGAGGCGGTGGAGGACATTTTCTGACGCACCATTTTTGGTGGCACCTCTCACGGGGAACACACAAGTGAACTCCACAAGTGAACCGTGGGGAAAATGACAGCTTTTCTGTCTACAGTTCATCCCACCGAGACCTGCACGAGGCCTAGCAGACGGGATCCGAGATGCGAGAGCCAGGGTGCACCCACAGAGGCTGTACCCACGGACAGAGATGCCAGGAGAAAGATGCTTCTGGACTGTGGCACTTGCACCTGTACACACACACACACACACACACACACACACACAGCAGAACACAAAATGGAGTTTCAACAGACCACCGATTTTGTTCGTCTTGCACGGTTTTTTATGGTTCAAGCAAACACAAGTTATCACCAGGGATAAACTCCATGTCTGTGCCGTGGTGCCCACTGTGTGTGGTACTCGCCATTGAACCAAACCACCGCACCGTCCATGCTGTGCCGAACCTCTGTATTCTGTCGTTGAAGTCTCCCACGAAAACAACGTACCAACACACACACACACACACACACACACAAGGCAATACGCACATAAATAGATCTGCAAATTTGTGCTCTATCCCACACCCCTTCTGTGTCTGTGTGTGTATGTGCGTGCGTGTGTGTGTGGTGCGTCTGTCTGTCCATCTGTCTCCCTCTCTCTGTCTCTGTTACTCAGACATACTTTCTCTCTCTCTCTCTTTCTCTCTCTCTGTCTCACAAACACACACCGTCATGCCGCATACAGGCACACGTGCACAGGCAGATTGAAAACAATGACGTTTTGGCGTTGAAGTCCCCAGTGAAAATAATGTGTCAAATCTGGCAAAACACACGCACACAGACAGACAGTCAGACGTACACACACAGACACACAGACACACACACACACACATACACCGCAAGTTCGTTTGTATTCCAAGATTTCCTTGTTTTGACGCGTGCCTTGAAATCCCACTTCCGGTTTCTTTCTGTGAACCCACAATGACCCATAGATACACGTCTATCAGAGTCATGGAAACACGGACCAGCTTCACGTCTGCTGATTCACACCACCAAGACATGCACAGCGCAGTGGTGCGTCTGTGACATCTGCAACACGCCGAGCCCGACATGACTGCATCACAGATGGAGCTGCTTGCCCCGGAAGAACAAATGTACTTTGTGCTGTCAGGCTCAACTTTTCACTGACCAAGGTGATAGTTTTCGCAGTCAGAGCCCTTCCCTGTGAGAAGATTCCGTCTTCACTAGGGTCACAGGGGTTCTGTCACCAAGGTCACCAAACAAGGTCAAAACACTGAAATGCTTATGATTTGTACACCAGGCAAAGACATGACCCCCCCCACAATCCTGAATCCTCTCACTGTATCCGAAACACACCAACATCACAATCACCATCCAGTCAAAAGTCAGTGTAAGAAAAACAAACACAAGTTTTTGCGCCTGGGGCACAAAAGGAGGGACAATTTTTTTTCCCAGAGAGTTTGAGAAACAGTGATTCTCTGAAACCTCCCCAGATTTTGATTGGTGCGCCAACGATATGAGCAGCAGACACGAGAAGCGAACAGAGAGACGGGAGAACAGCATTTCCACATGGCTGTGATCACAAAGCCCGTCGTACGTGACATTATTGTTGCAGAAGTCAGTTCACACACGCTGAAACAAGGATTCCTGTTCAATCATACAACAATTTGTGTTGACCACAAATCATTCTGCAATTTCACGGGGACTATTTTCCAGCCTTGTGAACCTTGACGTGAGAAACAGTCCTCGCCTGGCACACGAAACTTGAGCGTTTTGGTGTTTTGACCTCGTTGCGTGACCTTTGTGACCTGACTCGCTTGACAGATCCCTGTAATGAAGGAATCTTCACAGCAGTTCATCCACCCTAGGGGAGTGGATGTTCTCAGGGGGATCCAGGGGGCTCGGGCCTGGGCGTTGGATGAAGGATGCAGTGTGGTGAATTGAGGTCAAGGCCAGGTCAAGCTGGCTGGAGGTCAGAGAAAATTTGGAGTGCACCAGACGTGTCGGTTTTCATCAAACTTGGCCTTTCTAACTCCCTGAGATAAACCTTGGTCTGCATCTCAAACTGCAAGGGCCTGAGAAGCCCTGGGGACGTGAATCCACTCTTGAGGTTCGGACCCTTCGACCGCCCTCAGCTCCATTGGGATGCAGACTGAAACGTTTGACGTCTTGACGTGTTATTTTTAGTAGAAACCGAGGTTGGGTCTCCTCAGAGATCTATCAAACCCCAGACAGTTCTGAGTATGGCTCCCCCCCCCCCCCGGCCCAGTCTTGGATTCCTTTCAAATCCAGGAGTCTACGAGCGTTTTCCTTCTCAGTTCTGTGGCGTCCAGACTCAGGGACGCAGCGCCTGACGCCTCGAGTGCAAAACACTCGCACCTCAACCACTGCCATGTTTATTTGAAGTGAATCGTGAGTTTTGTTACGCGAAGCACAACTCTGCAAAAATTGGGGCGCCTGAGACTGGACAAAAATTCCTTTGCTTCACAAAGTCGCCCTTTGCGGAGAATCACCCGGTTCCTCCCGCGAGTACGACCCACAAAGTGACCCTCCTCGATTATCGATCGCCTCACCTGACTGACCTGAGCCTCAATACCGCGGCGGGTCAAGCGAGCCGCGACACGCTCCAAGGCGCACGAAAATTTCACAAAATTTTCCAAAAAAAATTATTTTGGTAGAAAAATGATTTGGGTTTGGCAAAACACACCTTTTCATTTTGTGAAATGGTGTGACTTTTTGTGTGGGTTTGACTCCAGCTGTGTCTGTGTCGGCGTGACAGGTCGCAGCGCTGTATTGAGGGCGGTTACTTCATGCGTTAAGTACGTGCGACGCCCTCGGAGCCCCGTCTCTCCCATTCATGTTTTTCCATGTGACTTCTTCATGTCTGAGCAACAATGCTCAAGGCTTTGAGGAAATTGATCTAAGGGTAGAGAGGCGATCGCTTTGTTTTGCGTGAAAGTGAACTTTGGGTAAAAAAGTTGCGTATTTTGTTCAGAAGGGGGGAAACTTTTTGTAGCGGAGAAGAATTGACTCCGCGAGGGTTTTGGCAAAAGTGCCCTCAAACAACACAGAAAATGCCTTCCCAAGAAAATAAATTGGCAAAAGTCAACCGCAACACATGGCAAGAAACCGTTTTGAGCTTCCTTCCCATGATGAGAGTCGAAAGGAAAGAAGGCAACGCTGTTCTTCAACCTGAACCTAAAAGTCGCAGGGCGAACTGCAAAGGGCGGGACCTCACGCCCTCCCGACGTTCAATCACGCGTGTTTTCTGAGTTCTACACACGCTCCTACGCCTAACAGAAGCACGTATACCAGACACACACCAGAAACCAAACAAGATCGCCAGCGCCCAAATATCAGAGTTAAGACAAACAAGTCATTGTGGGAATACCCCTACCTGTTTCTGACGAAGTTCACACGTCCTCCGCGCGTATTCCACAGATCCGAGCTGCTAATCTTCACTGATCCTGATCCTCCTGGAGCCTAATCCTCTCAGATCCTCGCTGCCCGGGCCATTTGTACCACTCTCCCAGAGAAAAAGCAAGTGCGACTCCTCGCAGTGCGTGCACCTCAGCAAAAAGCTTCCAGCTCTGTGGTGCAGATTTTCCCAGGACGCAGCCAAGTGTGGAGAACTGAGCTCTGTCCTATCACACCAAGCACGACAACTTGTATCTCGTAGCAACAGTCGTGTCGTAGCAACGCTTTTGAACTGGTTGCACAATAGGGTATGGGGCGCGTTTCGCCCTCTCTGGGTGGACACGATTGTCGTGTTGACAGAAAAAGTTCAATTTTTAGTTTTTCTGGCTGGTTGGCTAAGTTTTTCCCAAAAGACCCGGCTGAACTGACACAATTTAATTTCAGGTTTTTGAAAGTTCTCAGATTGTCTCCTTGTGATTTGCGAACACAGTGAGTGAAGACAATTTTGACTCTTTCTGGTCGCTCAACCTATCTTCAAAATTTAATCAATAAAAAATTTCAGCATTGTTTTGAGACTTCTCAGATCAACTCCCTGCGATTGGCAAACAAAGCAATGAATGGAGATTTGGACTCTGGTCGCAGTTGACCTCATCTTTGTGCGCGTCTGCGGACACCGAGGAGAGGCAGCACCCTACACCTCACCTCACACCCAGGCTCTCAATGACCTGACCCCACGTGACCCAACTCAGGGCACCTCAGGCTCGGGCGTCCGCGTTTTGGGGGCAACAAAGTGGAGGCAGGTCTGCGGAGCACTGCTTTGGACGCACGGCTCGGACTTGAGAAGTAGGGGCGAGACGCAAGGTGCGTCCACTGCAGAAACAACCTGTTTTTGGTTGAAAAACGCAACTTTGGCGAACAGGTGTCAGACCTGCGTCGCACGGTGGAAAACGTACTTCACACAAAACGCGTCCTGAGCACGTCCACGGACGCTGCGTCTCCACCTGTGCAGCTCACAACGCGTGACGCACTCACCGTGAAACAAACCTCGCTCGTTCGTTTCAGGTCACAAATCGCTCCGTCGTCCGACGCTCCGCCCACAAAACTCGCCGAGGGTCGCAACGCATGACGCCCCAACCCTCGCCGCGGACGGGGCCGCGGTTCGGCGAGGCGGAACCGCGCTCTGACCCACATAGGCGTGCGGGGGCTGGAGGAGAGGCGGCAGGTCACTCATGTGTGAAGCGACTCGGCCCAACACGTCCCGAACAAGGAGCGACTTTCACGCGACGCAGCGGGAGCGACGCAGCGTCCGTACACCAGCACAGCGACACCGCGCACGACGCATGCGCCGTGAAACACGTCCTCTATACCCGTCATTTGGTTGTCACCCGGCAACAGATGCCTTGCGCTGATCCAACAAGCAAAGGAGACGATTGTTGAGTGTTTTCCCAGATCCCCACCGACTGCTGTAGAACAAGAGGAAAGGGGCCACAAAGACACGCGTGATGTGAGATGTGTTTGAGCGAGGGTGGGAAGGCCAAGATGTGCGTGATTTTCCCCACAATAAATTGTGGGTCCACAATGTAAGAAATGACAACCTTTCACAGGCAATTTTCCTTATTCGTTGTTGACTGAACAGGTTGACTGAAAATGGAGTGCACTCTCTCTCACGCACGCCCTGTGCAAAAAGCCAACAAAAGAGCAGTTCATGCGTTTTGCACAAGGGTTGAGTTTGTGATCTACACCAATGGATCTTTGCGTCGTCACTGCGTCGATCCACGCACGCAACGACGCTTCCGGTGTGAAGCACCCAAGGCCCACAAAAAGTTCACATCACACACTCACAACATGCCAAGTTGCGTGGACATAATATTGGGCAGTTCACACTGCAGTCGTCTCGAGCCAAACTGCGTCGCTGAGTGCGCGACGCATTTGCAGGGACGCAAAGCGTGACGCACTTTGTGTTCAATGACCGGTCGCGTGATTCCACACACAGCGCCTTCCATATACCAACTGAAAAACATTTCAGAAGCCACAGCGGGTCTGTGTCGTGATTTTGAGACGACCCAGCGTCAGACCCGCCCATAAGAACCCGATAAAGCCACAGCAGGGTCCGCCCACCTCTGATATTTGGGTGAGGTGGCCCTTTCCAGAAAAAGGAATCTCACAAAAAAATAAGCGCAATGTTTGAATACGATCAGAGTTGGAGTGTCGACCTGAGACCCTCCACACAAACACACACGCACAAACACACACGCACAAACACACGCACACACACACACACACACACTTGCTCCATCTCGGCATCCCAATCTGGATCCATCTCAACAAAAACCTCTCTCTCTCACACCACACACACACACACACACACACACACACACACACACACACACACACACACACACACACACAGGTTGGTTGCTTATCACCCACAGTTTCTGTTTTGACAAAAAAATTTTGGTCTCGCCCAAAAGGCCAGACCTTCACACCCCCTCCCACCTCGAATCCTGAATCTTGGCCAGCCCCGCAAAGAGATCTCGAGACAGAAAGCAGACAGATCCAAGCCAGCGCGGCAAGCGCGCGTGTGCAATGCCTATTTTATTGAACTTTGTGCGACAAAGGTCCACATCGAGAGTACACAGGTTTCGAGTACTGAGCGTACTGCAGGATCGGGGGTTCTGTCCCACCGGCAGTGCAGCTCGAGAATAAGCCTTTTGGAAAACACGTCTTTGTGTGTGTGTGTGTGTGTGTGTGTGTGTGTGTGTGTGGTGTCTGAGGTGTGGACGTGTGTGTGTGTGTGTCTGAGGTGTGTGTGTGTGTCTGAGATGTGTGTGTGTGGTGAGTGGTGTGTGTGTGTGTGGTGTGGATGTGTGCGTCTGTGGTGCTGTGGTGTGTGTGTGTATGTGAGTGTGCGTGCGTGCGTCTGAGGTGTTTGGTGTTTGTGTACGTGTGTGATTGCTTGACTCTACCTCACACGCTGTACAGCAAATCACTGAAAATAAGTTTTCTTCCACTTTGACACAAGTTCAACTTTCACCTTACAGAGAAACCCTGAATAAATACCGTGTGGTTCGTCGCTCACTGAGGTGCATCTACAGTGTCACTTGTGATGGCAGCAGAGATTTTCTTGAAAAGACGAAGTGTCGTGCGCACAAAAAAATACATCTATCTGCACGTGTGATGACAATCAAAACCGACACACCTGACACAGATAAACCCTTTGATTTCAGATACGAGTGTCCACACACAAGTCTTGCTGCTTCACCTGACCAAACCACAGAGAATTCTCCCACTTACTCCTTGCCCACCCTCTGCCCAAACCCATCCCACATGTAGTTGGCCTGCCCCACCCACCCGTGCACCCCACCCTACCAACCCCCTGCTCGTTATCCTCAGTCCGACCCACCCCGCCCCCACCATACCCGTCCCCACCCCACCCTGCCCGCCTTCTAACCACGCCCTCTCTCCATCCGCTTCAGGCGGCTCGCGATTCACACGAATTTGCCCGCAGCGCTGACGAGGCTCTGCGCCGTCGCGGTGCTGCCCCCTGGTGCCTGCGCCGCGAGCCAGCGCCGTCCCTTGGCGTCGATCATGTCCCACTCACTACGCGCCGCCGGGAAGTGCGCCGCCAGCCACGCCAGCGCCAGCGCCGTCGCCCACGCCTTGAGGCTCTGCAGAACAACGCCGTCGGGTCATTGGGCGGGCGCGTTCGATGTTCGCGGTGAACGCGCGTGCGCACTGCGACGCCAATTTGTTCGTCGCGTGTTGTTGGTTGTGGCGTCATGCTGTTGGATTCTTTGATCCAGTGACTTCGCTCTGGTGGTGATGCCCCTTGGTGAGTTCAATGATGATTCTCAAGAAACGGAGGGATAACTGCAGTAGTGGCCGACCCCCCCCCCGCCCGCACACACACGTGTCACACACACACACACACACACACACACACACACACACACACACAACTGGTTCGTGTTAGGTTTCAACGCCTTCTGCTCTCGGAGTGAAAATGACGCACACGTCAAGGATCTCGGGCAGTTTCCGACGGACATGTGTGCGTGTGTACAACAATAACGTCACGTGACGCCCTCACCGTGTGTGTGTGTGAGTGTGTGTGTGTGTGTGTGTGTGAGTGTGTGTGTGTGTGTGTGGTGTGGTGTGTGTGTGTGTGGTGTGTGTGTGGTGTGTGTGTGTGTGTGTGTGTGTGTGTGTGAGTGTGTGTGTGTGTGTGTGTGTGTGTGTGTGTGTGTGTGTCTCGTGTGTGTTGTCTCTACACACAGTGGTCGGGCTGGACAGCGCGCCACACAGCC
>JAAUXT010059844.1_pt1 | contig 18330 bp, 13 predicted proteins | sample 7278171 | NCBI WGS metagenome assembly JAAUXT01 (sample SAMN14350112, study PRJNA611818) | marine sediment metagenome | isolation source: surface marine sediment (1.8m) | place: French Polynesia: Moorea | collected 2018-08
GGTGGGGCTAAAGTTTGGGTTAAAAAGTCATTTTTCATAGAAAATATTAAAATGGATACTGGGCAATTCTTTTGGTTGATATGTGGATATTGTTGCAAAATAATATGTAAAAGTTCCATTTGGTCAAATTTGTTCCATTTAGGTGTGTGCTAAATGAGTTCCCAAGTTATGAATATTGAGTGAAAAAAGTAAGAATTTTGACAAAAAAGCAACCCAAATTAGAGTGAGCCAAATCAGAGTGAGCCAAATCAGAGCAAGCCAAACCAGAGCAAGCCAAATCAGAGCAACTGAAATTTCCTCAAATCACCGCGAGCTCTATGGAGCTATTTTTTTGCTCACAAAGGACTGAGTAATTTTTCTGGTAAACGAAGTGAAGAAGAGACGGTCATCAACCTGTGTGTCTGTCCGTGTATGAGAGGTCAGGTGCAACAGGACGGTTGGATCAGGTGTCTTCAACTGTGTCTTCGCTTGTGCCTGTGTCTGGAGGGGTCAGGTGCAAATTTAGGAGGGGGAGGGTTTCAACAAAAGGCGTAACATTTCGGGAGAGCTGGAGAAGAGAGGGTGTCACAATTTGGGGGTTGTCAGGTGCAAAACACCGAGGGTAAGGCGCAACATTTGTTGCACCCAACCCTCCAGATGCAGACACAGAAAGACTTGGGAGACAGGTTTTGTTGGTTGCACCTGACCCCTCCCTTCCCACCAACAGGGAACACAAAGACAAGTTGGCGATGCGTACACAGACCGTGGAAGAAGCTGTGATTTCAATCCTTTGGGAACCAGACGCAATATGTGGACGAGTATTTCATCATTGTCCCCCTCGATTTTTCACGTGTAAAGTGTCAATTTTTCTCGAAGTTGAAGTGCGTTCTTGCTGTCCTCCCCTGCCTCCCACAATACACCACACACACACACACACACGCACATTGTTTCTCTCTCTCTCTCTCTCTCTCTCTCTCTCTGTTTCAGCACAGTTGAACACTTTCAGCGAGAAAAAAAAACGCCTGAGTGAAGAACTTGTGTGAATGGGTGAAATAACCTTTGAAAGATTCTATTTGAGTTGAGGGACTTCCGTTCGACGGCAGAGTCCATTTGTCCCGTGAACGAAGCGCATACACGTGCAACCAGGTTCTTTCTTCATTCTCCAAAACAGTGATGCCAACGAACCCGAGCTGGTTGTGTGAAAAGTTGCTGAAGACAGGAAAGCTTCTCTTTCTTTCCGCGTTCTTCACACTTGTTGTGACTGAGTTCGTCACCCTAATGTTCATTTTCCTCTCATTTCAACTCAGTAGACGTCTAGTGAGTCACATTCTCTGCGAGAAGAGTTCGATCCAGAGAGTGATGGACCTGTGTAACTGCCCAGCCTCATCCACGGAGAGACCATGTATGTACAAGCAAGAGTTTAGAGACAAATAAACATTTCTTACCCCTCCTTCCCTGTTCGCACTTTGTTCCGGCGAAATTTTCACTCACACGCATCCAGAGCTGTCTTCAGGAAAAGGTCACCTCGATGCATTACGTCTCAGGAAGTCCTCATGCAATTTGCAGGCAACACGCCTGATGTTGTCAAATTAAGGACAGGATCATCAAATAAACATGAGATGCATGAAACAATTAAATCAAAACAGACTGCAAGCTTTCGGAAAAAGACGCTTTACCGAGAAAAGTGTCCATCAATTTGTGAGAAGCTCTAAGAGGCTTATCGGAGTCCACAAACTGAGTCTTAAAGACGACGCTTGGCGAGATCTGATCTTGGGAGTGAAGCGGGTCAGGGAGGTCGAACTGAAGATTTTTTTGTCGCACAAGTAATTTTCTTCAATGTGCAAAGCGAAAGGATCAAATCGACAGAAAGCACTGTCATTTGTGGAAGGGACTTCGCTCGATTTAGGTCTGTTCGAATCAACGGATCGTGAAGTCCACTCCGAGCAGGGCTCTGACGCATGCAGCAAAGGACACTTTCTCTCCTGTGGATGTTTCTGTTCAGGTTCATGCACCACCGTCCATCCGACACACGAAGTCGATCAACGCGTGCCATCAGCACCAAGACTCCTGGTCTGCGTCGAGTGCGAGAGAAGTTTTTCGTGACCTCAGTCTTTGGCAAAACCAGGAGCACGTCCAGTAAGATCACGACGTGGAAAGTTGCACAATGTTTTTCGACAGAACAGCTCCCCACCTACAGACCCTGGCCTTGCTTGTGCGTGTGCCAAATATGTACGAGCATTTCTTTTTTAGTTGCTTTCACCTCTTGACTCTCGAACAGTTGTCACTAAATGTCAAAATGTCTTCGAGGAAGATGGACAACAGGTCGTGAGTATTCGGTACAAAGTGTCAAGCCAACCCCCCTGTCTTGTGCATCATCTCGGTTGGAAATTTAGCAAACGAACCACTCGTGTCGCACCGTTCTCCGCGCCCGCAGGTCCCGGCTGATTAGAGACTGAGAGAGACAACTGAATTGCGTTGATGGATTCAACGCAGCCGCTGCTGGGTTCGACTGATGAACCGAGACCTTTTCAGACGAGGACAAAGCCGCAACTCATCGCGTTCAACCAAACCTCCGCAGCCGTGCCAGTTGGTTTGACTTGAGGAAACGCGAAAGGAATCCGACGCCGAAACGGACAATCAGCTGGGAGGCGGGGGGGGGGGGTGACGTCAGAAACTTGAACACAGGTACGTTAGGATCGTCGCACGAAACGCTCGCATTGAAATGTGACACGTCGTTTCAAACTGAGGTCTCAGACTGGACAAATTCTTCCCTCCATGTCCACCAAACGTTCTGGATCCAAGATGTTTGTGTCAGGTCGATGACACCACCAGTCCATGTCTTTTCCTTATTCTCCCAATGCGACCAGAAATTTCCAAAAGCAGCACCACGACACAAGGCAGAAAAATCTCGCGTGCATGGAGTCCGTTGCCTGAAGTGTCTTTGCTGAAAAACAAAGGGTTTTAATCCGTGCACTTCCATTGCAAACGGGAAAGTCTGCAGAGAGCACCGGGAGCTTCTGGAGAGAGCAGCTGCGCAGATTGTCTGTCAGATGCGTTCTCCGTCACCTGTCATCCGACCAGAGAAAGTCTCGAGCGTCACGCGGCTTCGCTCTCACAGTTCCGAGGACCTCTCCGGGGACACAGACGACATTCGCAGATTCTATCTCGGTGAAGAAGTGAGAAACACTTCACTCTGAAGAAGCTGCGCCTCCATTGCTCACAGGGGAGAACAGTCCAAGGAACCGCACCGCAAAATCCATTTGAGCGAACAAAACACAACTTTACAGGACAGAAAACCAGAGTGTTCAAGGAATTCGAAGATTCTCTGAAGGCGCTCTCACCAAAAACCAATTATAATCTGTCCTCAAGGACGAAGACAAACCATATAAAGCAGAAAGTTTTGCAGGGACCGGAAATTAATTTCATTTCGACAGAAGACTTATTGCTTTCAGCTCCATTCCCACATCTCCGTGGCAAACACACGTGCACACTGACTGGGCTCGACAGGTGTCCCTTAAATGCCTCCTTGATAACCTCGTCAGATTTTGTGAGGCACTAAAAAAGCTTGTTATCTGATCGTGCGGCCCACAACAGTGTCGAACAATACAGAGACATCAAAAGACAGGTCGAAGGACAACGTCCCAGAATAGGCGAAGGATTGCTGTTTGGTCCGATATACGAGTAAACACGTTTTTCTGCACTTTCTCCTCTCCTTTCCTCATCTTTCCTTCTCTCACCATTCTTTCCCTCTCATCTTGCTCTCGATAAATTGGGTCTGGTTTGGTTCTGGTCTGTTGAGGATTCAGATGATATAATGCGTGTACACAGCACTCTTGTGACAACTCCGTTTTTGATTTCTCGCAGGCAACAACAAAAAAGTCACTGGAGAATCATCCAAAAACGCAAACGCAGTGGTGTCTTTGCCATTCATCAAAGATCAAAATGGACGACCCGCTTTCAGTTCTGGCCCATGTTTGACGGCGGCACTGGCCACGAAGCTGACAGTCCGAGATGACTTTCTGCGCATCGCGTGAAGCAAAAACCCACAAACAGATCGGGGTCCTTTTCAGGAAACAAGCTCGTCAGACAGCATCAACTTCAATGATCGCCTGTGAAGAACAAACCTGCAAAGGCCACGACCCTCAAGATTCATCTTTGCAAGAATTCTTCGGAAGTCTCAGATTGAGGAGTCCGTCCATTGGTGCGAGCAGAATATTCCCTGCTCAATTGTGAAGATGGTTTGCAGTTGATTCAGATGTAAGGCCAGGCAACCGAAAACAAGGAAGACAAACGAACACATCTCACACAGAACAGCTCGGTCCAACAACACTCAGACACCCTGGACAGAAAAGCTGCAGGCGAAACGAAGGAAAAACTTGCCACTCACCTTTACAGGATTGGCGGGCAGGGACGAGGTCTCGTACGGATAGTCGAACATGGCCAGATTAGTGAAGGAATTGCGGATCCAGCCGACCAGCTGCCCCCTGTACTCGTCTGTACTTTCCAATTCCTCGCACAACTTGAATTTGGTGGAAATCTGCTTGAGACCTGCATGTAGAAAACAACCTGAATCTCAAGTCTGTCAGGGTGTTTGGTCCAGCAGAAGGCCCATTCTTCCAGGCTGTTCTTGCCCCTTGCATAGCTGGAGTTCGTGAAAATCCCGTCTGACTTGGACCCCTCAAATTCAGAATCTGAGTTTTGCACTCCACTTTGACCCGAATAAACTGAACTGACTCACCTGTTTTCGTCTTGCTCAGCTTGGCCATCTCATCAAATGCTTTTCTGATTTTGTCCTCACAACCAACGGCGGCATCGCGAAAATCCTGAAATTGAAAAAAGAGATCGTGAGCTTGAACGTGGTTTCTCTTTCAGAGCAATGCTGACATCTGCATCCACAGTCGACCAACTTGGAGCTGCCTACAGGCAAAGAAAGTTGGAAACACAACGACGTATGATAAGTTTTGAGCAAAACGGGAAAGCTTTGGTGTTTTCTTTTGCACACAACGGATTGCACGTTGTTCAGACTTCAAACCAATGTTTCACCAGACATTCCACTCTTGAAATATACACACACACTTTAAGACCTGTGTGAGGCACTGTGGACGCGACGTGCGTGACAAAAAAGGCATACCTTTCACATTTCAAAACACAAAACTGGGACATATTCTGCTCAAAAAAGACGGTTGCGGTTTTTGTTGACGCTCAACGAATAGTTTCGTCGTTTCGGACGCGTTTCTTGCCATGGTCATCGGACAAACAGAACATGTAAAATCCTTCACAGTGAGAAAACAGGCGAAGACAGCATCGAGAACCTGCTTTGTTTGAAAAGGGAGCACTTCAGATTTCGTCCGTGCGTCAGTGCAAGCCACCGAGTTCGGTTGGATTTAAATTGGGGGGGGGGGGGGGCTCTTCCTGACAAAGCCAGTATTTCTTGCCACATTCGACGGACGAGCTTTGCATCGCCTCTGCCTCGTGAAAATCGGGTGGTTTGAAGCACTTGAAGCATGATCGATGGCAGGGGTGTTTGTGCAAAAAGTATGCGCAGAGAACAACAGCATAAGTTGTCTTCAAAAACACACGGCTGTCAAGAAAGTTCTCAAAGGTGACACAGACCCGACTCGATCGTGTTTGAGGTTTTCTTTACAACTCTGGCAACAAGTCTAAAAGTCATTTTGTAGGACCCAGTTCCACAAAATGACCACACGTGCGTGCATTGATGCATGGCGTGTGTTCCCACAGTGTAATCCAGCCGAAAGCGATTTGGTAAAAAGTTGCACAGAAACGACTTTGTTTTGCTTCCCCCCCTCCATGTTCCGGAACTTAGCGTGCCTTTTCTCATCTCATTCAGAGTCGAGGAAATGGCGAGCGTATGCATTTTCTTGGGTGTAATTCTAATTTTTGAAAGACAAACCTGCGCGCACACGCTCCGCTCACACCACCACTCTTCAGAAAAGGAAAAACATGCAAAACATCATTTCTTTTTTGGGCACTGGGCGACGTCGGTGTACGCTGCAAGCAAATCGTGTTTTGACGTTTTTCACACAAATGGTTTCTTGGTAATGTAGCTGAAAATAAGTCCTTTGCGTTTCTTGGAAAAAGACGAAAGAAAAAGTGGCCAGGTGAATCGACGCGAGTCTTCTGATCATGCACAGGTAAGTTTCCACAAAAGGAGAGGGTACGTCCGATATTCTTCCTGTCCAATCACAGCCGCGGAAAGATAGAACTGTTGTCCATTTTCTCAGAAAGCTCTCAGACAGTGCGCGCGGCGTGACATGCGACCTGAGCAACTCCAAACTGCACAGAGGGACGAATCCTTTTCAACAAGTGAAGAATGAGACATTTGAGCTGCGTTTCCAGGAATTACTCGGCACTTCCTGACCTCAGGTATTGAACGTACGATTGGCATGGCCAGGTTCTTTTTTGTTTCACTTTTCTGGAAGGTAGAAATAGACAGAAATAGAAATACACTTGGGTGTCCTGCAACCAGAACACGCGTATCTTCGCAAGAGTTGCAATGTTTCTTTTTTACAGTTGCAAACACAATGCGCTTTGTTTTATTTTGTATTTTTGGCAAATAGGGCTCGGGCCAATACACGTGCTGCGAGTGAAGTGGAACCTTCAATTTTCCTCACCACTGTGCAAAATGTTTGCTTTACAATGCAGGTTGCAATACAGGTTCAAAGCCTTGTTTGCCTTGGACAATCAACTTTTCTGCAACAATGGTTGTATCGTTTGTTCCAACAAACCTGGATTTGGAATTTTCTTTGTTGTTTTTTGTTTCTGTTCACGTCGATGGTCACGCATACGAGCCCAGTGTGTTCAGGAGCGCGAGGAGCGACGCTGCTCGTTGCTTCGCGCTGAAGGAGCAGCGCGACAGACAGGAAGCAAAGCCAGAAGCGGTGCAACACAAGATTGTCCTGCCTTTTACGTGGTACAGGGACATTCGCCTTTTTTTGATACAAGCGTTTTCTGGTTATCACTTTTCGGTGTGCGGTGCCATCCCAAAACTGTTTCGCAAGAAACAAAACAGGAACAAAACTTAGTGATGTTCTCGCTCCGTCCGAGATCACGATCCCAGTGACGGTTTTGCTGCATGGCGGAAGGTCAATTTCGCTTGCAGTTGCAGAAGTTGCAGAAAACGTCAGATTGCAGAGTCTGTTCTCTCCGCAAAATTTGACGTGTTGCATGAGCTTTTGCTTCGTCGCTCAGAGCGCTCTGTTCCGAGGTTTGGGTTCATGTGGGTCTCACGCAGAGAACAATGACCGCTGAAGAACAAGTTTATCAATGTGTTGGCTCTTACGACAAACAAATACGCCACATATCGTAGTGTACTCGTTTATGGAAACAGCAATAAATGGGACAGAGCGACCTATGGGCACGGAAATCAGAACACTTTTGCAAAAGTCTATTGTTTCATACAGATAAAAAAGTCACAAGTGGTGGACAAAAATACGGTGTGCACGCTTGCAAGTTTTCAGGTTTGATGAAGCGTCCGCATACGTGCGACATACGAGTACGTAGGTAGATCTACCCACACACGTCTGCATGCACTGGAGTTCTTTCAAACGCAGTGACTTCAAGCATATCGTTTCAACGTGTACTCTTCCGTGTTCGGCAGGTTGCGGAACGCCCAACAAATCTCTCGGAGACGTTGCCAAGATTGGTATTTTTGTGCAAATGTTGTGGTATTTCACTGCAATTCTGCACGCGTTCTCGCGATGTGCAATGAGGGTGATATTGGTACTGTCCGATTCCATGCCTGCACGCACCAATCGGCAAATCGCAAGGAAGGTTTGGCGGCACCACTTTTTCCTGGTCATCATGGCGACTCAACTCGTCCAGTGTGGATCTCTAACGCTTCATTGCACAAAAACCGAACGGCACAGGGTTCGGGGGCCAAGTGCACCAAGGCAATGAGACAGTACTGCAATAAATCAAAATTATCTGTCTTTGCAGAGGTCATTAAATATTGGGCATTTCGGGCGCCAGTGCAGGACCTTACTGTCCTCATTCCAACGGCCTTATCTTCAAGTACGCACCGTATTTAAGACAGTTTACAGAATATCAACATATGAACAACGCCATCAGCCAAAAGACTGCAAACAGACGAGAAAATTGCAGAAGACAGGAAGATGTTGCACGCCGTGAACTTGAGTGGGCGTTTTCCGTGCGGAGACACACTTAATTACAACCGATGGGCGGTTTCTCCAGACGGAGACGGCACAATTCGTTACGCTTCGAGCTCCAACGCAAACTCTTTCCAGATGTTGAAGATGGACACCGTGAGTGAAAACCAGATTTCTGTACAAGACACAGAAAGTTGTTCAGCGGACTCGAGCCAAACCGTGACGCACCTGTATTATCACGTTCCTGTTCTGGACGAACCGCTGGACCTGTCCCCAGAACCATCCATGGATAGTTTGCCACCGCCACTCAACGCCACCGACCTGAACGCCGTCCGGGACTGTCCGAGCAGTGACGATACTCACCGACCTGGAGCAGAGGGCCTCACACCATCCGACGTTCAAACAATGGAAGATCACGTTTCCCTGCCTGTTCTGCTCAAGTCTCAGGACTTGCACCACCCCAGCTGCTGCAACAGCCGTCAGCGCACCTGTCCGTCGGCGCTGCCCTCGACCCCGCCCGTGCTGCCTCCAACGCCGCCCGCGTCGCTGTCATCGGGCGACGCCGCCTCCCCGACGCCAACGCTGCCGAACGACACACCACTGCTGGCCCGCATCCTGTCGAAGCGGAGGCCAGACCCAATTCTACCGCCGTGCGAGGTGTGCGGAGACATGGCGTCCGGATTCCACTACGGCGCCAACACCTGCGAGGCGTGCAAGGTGAGGCCCAAACTGCGAGATGTGGAGAATTGTTCAAACTTGTGCACGCAGGTGGGTCAACAGCACACAAACTTTACTCGCAGGTCAAGATTTGCATCCATCAAACCCACTGAGAAGATTTTTTTGTGTGGTCTTCCAGCAAGAGGTCTTTTCCAGAAAGAAGTAACTGTCACCGTTGCAGGCGTTTTTCCGGCGGACCCTGCACAGGAAGACGATGTTCAAGTGTTCGACCTCGGGAAAGTGCACGGTGCGGTACGGCCGAGGCTACATCTGCGCATACTGCCGCTTCAAGCGCTGCAAAGAGCTCGGGATGAGCCTCACAGGTTCGTTCACGGTGCTTCAAAGTTTTTCCTGTTTTGTTGGAGACAAATTTCCAGTTTACCGATGTTGTCAAATTTCGCGCAGCCATCAAACGAGGGCGATACACACACGCGAAGAAGGCTGAGAACATCCGCGAAGTGAAGAGACTGACGCTTCTGAAGCGGCCGGAACTCACCCAGCTCCGAGTCGCGCGCACTCTGCCGCGCGCTCAGGAAGGTCTGTCCGATGCCCTCACCAACAATCTCCCGGAGGCGCCGCCTGGCAGCGCCGCAGCCCAGGCCCAAGACCACCCCGCAGAGACTGACTCCAGGGCGAGCAGGACCAGCGACCTCGAGCAGCTCATCAGAGACGTCAACCTCAGCCACGTCAAGTTCTTCGGCGATTTCCTGGGCGTGACATGCCTGCTGCCCGGCATAGAGGCGCAGTACCTGGTGGGTACATCTCGCCGCAGAACACAAACGACAGACGATCAAGACGGTGATGCACGGGGTCAATGTGCGAGCACGATGTCTCGAAATGTCACTGAGACCCCAGCTCACACTGCGTCTTGACACGTGTTGGTGCAGCATGGGGCAGGTCTGCACTTCGCTGAATCAGGCAAATGACACCCACCAATTGAAAAGATGTCCTGAAGTTCACCTTTCTTTGCACAATAGCAAACACGGTTCCCTGTGAGCCCGACCAGAACACACAGAGCATTTTTTGGGTGCGGTCAAATGTCGTGACTTCAGTCATTCGTGGGATATGCATTGATTCACGCACCACTTCTCTCTGTCTGTTTTCAGAATAAGCGACGAGAAAATGAAAAGTTGTTTGGAAACCTTCCTGAACATGCAGACATTTGCGACGAAGTGGGACTTGACACGGAAGGCGCGCGCGACATCTTGATGGACAAAATCATCCCCTCTGTTCAACAAGTGATCAGGAAGCTCATCCAGTTCGCCAGAACTCTGCCCGGCTTCTGTGAACTTTCCTGTGATGACCAAATCGCGCTGATCAGAGGTTTGTCTGTCCGTGCCTTCACTCAATCCTTGGTCTCAAGAATAAATCAAATGCTGAGACGCGAAGATCTAACCTGGGGACAGTTTTGTACTCAGTCGCCTGACTGTTGATGGTCCTGTCCTCTAGTCACTGCTGAATCAAGTGAAATTCTGGCCGGAGGGTTTTCTTCTCGGAGTATGACCGCGTACCCGTCGCACTGCAGGCGCGCGCACGGAGAACTGGTTCATCGGGGAGTATCGCTGCTACAACGCGCGCGAGGGGCTCTACACGAGCTCTGTGCGCCGCGAGACGGTCGACATGGACGAGTTGACGCGCGTCACGGGCAACGTCGAGGTCACGCAGTCCGTTTTCAAGATCGCCGCGCGCCTTCAGAGCTGCCACCTCACAGAGGAGGAGATCGTGCTGTTGAAAGCTGTCGCTATCATGCAAAGAGGTGGGTGACACTTTCACGCTGCCAAGGAATAGGCTGTAAAAGCAAAGAACCGCAGCTGCAAATTTGAGCTCAAACACAGCTTGCAAACTCAGGCGACATGTCGTTGTCCTTCAGATCGCACGCAGACGGAGGCGGGCGCCGCCATCTGTGAGCGGAGTCAGACGCGCCTCATGGAGGCGCTGCAGCTGCTGCTGACGCGCAACCACCGCGCCGACCCGACGCTGCTCGCGCGACTCTTCCTCATCCTCGCCGACCTGCGCGCCCTGCAGCGCGACCACGCCGAGGAACTCGCCAAGCTCTGCGTCATCAACGCCAGCCACGAGTTCCCGCTCGCCGTGCTTCAGCGCATGGATCTTCAGTCGATCAAGTGACATGGTGCGCCGACGGCGCGTGAGCAAGCAGCGCTGACTGTCGTGAGAGTGAGGTTGAACAGAACAGAAGAGTCGAGGGTGTTAGCACAACGACTAAAAACTGCTGCCAATATTCCAGTGGTGCAGCCTCCAAAACCACTGACGCAGTGCCGTTGCAACTGCTGCCATGGTTTGAGGCTGAACTGACTCCTGCGTCCAGAACAGACCGGCGCCTCAAATCTGCCTGCTCGAGAAAACCGAAGTTGAAAGCGATGAGCAAGTGACCAGGGCACAATGGCAAACAGAACGAGAGCAAACAACAATGGCACTGTTCTGGAAGACTCGCCGCTCTGCAATTCGTGGCAAGTATGTTGAGGACGACGTTATTGCATGACAGTTTTTCACAATTGCAGTTGTGAAACTGACAAAATAAAAGTGGGCAATCGGGCGGACGTTTTCATTGTAACCCAGGAAGCAACTGTCTTGCTTCTGTGTCTTGATTGTCTTTCTGTCTGTACGATTTTCCCATCACACGTTCGTGAATTGAAGTCCCGCCTCGAGAAAATTTTGTTCATTGTTTTGCTTCTCCTTGTGAGTTTTGCCTCTGGGAGTGCACTCAGAATATCACCGTTTTGTGAACTTAGCCACACGCGAGTTTACTGGGTTTCAAGATGTTCAACACAGGTTTGACAGATTTGACTTTTCACACAGACCCGCAAAGCAAACTTCGGATCGGCCATGCACGACCGCTCATCGCGGAAAATGAAAGGTGGACAAGTGCGCAGACGTTGAGGTGGACGGACCTCAGAAAGATCCCTCAGTTCTTCAGACAAGTTCGGGTGCCATCCTGGCTCTTCGGGGCCAGGCCAGCGCACAAAGGTCGCACCCGAACAGCTGCGACATCCCCCGAACTGAACTCAGACTGGTGCCGCCCATCAACCAATCTCGTCGGAATCTGCCGAGATCAAGTCACACAGCAGAGTCCAGTGTTTTGGCTTGGGTGGATCCAGGCTACGGCCCAGGCTTTTGTCCACCTTTGCAAAAGAAAACAACCTTGAATCCGCTCCTGCCATCAAACAAGAACACTGTCCAGTGTCAGATGAATTCCTTTCTCAGGAGTCTCCAGGGGGTGCACATGTGGGGGTCTCGAACGTCTACCGCAAAGACGTGACGAACCATACCCCAGACCTCGGCAAGTCGGCCCATGTGGTCAGACGTGCAGGTCTGTCGGGAGAATTCAATTTGGCTGATTTCATTCAGTGGTTGAGGAGAGTCCACGGCCTCTCTTTGAGTGATGGCAGAAAACCTTCGTGTTTGGAGAAGATGCTTTCATCCAAAAGCGACAATGGTGTATTTGGTCGATTTGCCCGTTTGCTGGGGCAGGATCGCACTTTTCGCTCAGATGGTTTCCACGGGAACAACTGCGCGAGAGTCCCTCGCTCACACATTTTTTTTTGCAAAACAGAAACATTCGGTTTTTTTTGTCCCATCAACAGGTCAGTCCTCCGGAACAAATACTCAACTCAGCCCCTTGCCAGAGGTTTGCTGTCCGCTCAATTCTTCACTCTCACAAGTGAAATTTGTCCAGTTTGGGACAGGGCACACGATCGTGGGGCTTTCGTTGGCGGATGGGGTGCAGGTGATTCTCACGGACCTTCTCACAGTCCTTGCTGCTTGCAGTGATATGTCCTGTGGAGGGTAACAATACAATGTGTGTCTACTAAGTTCTGAAATTCTGTTTTGGGATTCTGTATTTCACAAAAACACTTGGCAAAGTTGGGTCTGGGGAATTTTCTCTTTTTCATAATTGGGCCTTCTTGTGCCATACATTTTTTGTGTTCCACGCAAAAATCTACGCCGTGCTGGAAGTCCTTCGAAATTCCTCATTGCAGTTTTGAAGCGCCATTTTGCAACTAAACCTCCCCAATATATTCTTTTCACTCTTTCTTTGATAGACTATTGTTGATGGGCCGCAAATCATTTCTTTGAAGAAAAAAATGTATAGTCCATGAAAGTGAAGGTGTATTGTTTCTCTGTAAATTGAATTTCAGATCGGGGCAAGCAAAAGAAGGTCCCGGAGGAGGGAACGACATATTTTCGAGACCAGAAGGTTTTTCGAATTGTTTATCTTTTGCCAAACGAGGGAGAGTGCAATCATTTTATTCGTCCGGGGGGGGGGCACACTGACATTTCCTTGACATGCAGCACTTATGAATTTTCACCAACTCAAAAACAACCATTGTTGAGGTTCAACCTCTCTCACAAAATATTTTACTGGCCGCCCTTGTATGTGCGTGGGTCCACGACTGATAAAAATTGTCCTGAGTGAATTCCATTGTGAAAATATGCACGGGACACGATCGATACACAAAATCTGCACCATTTTGAGGCGTAAAATGAATGGAGTACGGCCAGGGACTCCCCCAAATTTTGCGATTTTCTGCTGCAGACAATTTTTATTTTTCTCAAACAAGTTTCAGAAAGTTGAACTCCCCACCAAGGGGTCGCAGTGCACACGCACAAGGATTGTGGAAAATTTCGTGTTTGGGGATATATGACGAATCCTTGATTTTCTATTTTCGCGGGAAATTCAGTAGCTGCTGCACTTATCAGCAGATGGCGCCTGTATCTCCGAACAGGTGCGACGCACCGCGGCCACCAACTCGTCAAGAACACACTTGGTGTCCTAAATTCGCGACGTGATCATTTCGCATGGATTTTCCACCCCGAAAACGATCGTTTTGGCTTGATTTTTGTGAAGCGTGTGCCTGAATGAGTATGGAAACGAATGACCAGTACAAAACACCGCAGTACGGTAAGTAAACGTCCATTTTGTTCACCATCCGACGAGGCAACATGACCGTAATTAGAGCGCACTGAATCATGTCCCAGATACATTTTCACCAAATTCTTGAATATCCGAGGACCCTTTGTCTGCGCTGTTCAATCCTGACATCGATTCTGAAATGTTCCAATACGTTTCTACACTTGATAACAGCACAAATACTTGATTCCGACGCAAACTTCGTTGACCTACATGTGGCTATTTTTATCGCAGCGGAGGAGGCCTTCATCCCGCCACCAGCTCAAGCTCAAGCCATGCTGCACCCGCTGCCGCCCCCCGCTCCTTCCCCGCAGCAGCCACCGCCCCCCGCGCCCCCCTCACCCCAAATTCAGCAGGAGGCCTGGGCTATGGCGGGCAAGGGGCCCATGGGCATCCGACTCAAGCCGTGCGAAGTCTGCGGTGACAAGTCGACGGGCTATCACTTCGGCGTCATATCTTGTGAAGCTTGCAAGGTCAGGCCTCCGCTTTCTACGTACGAGTCATTCGTTTCAAAGTCACCCGGGAACGGCTGATTGGCATCGCTTCGACTTTTCCTTTTCCTTTGGTGTTTGCTGAAACTCCAAGAAAATGGTCCAAACGATGCGAAAGCTGCGAGGCAAACACGAGCAGAGTACAACCTTCCCGATGAAACTTTCAAATGTTGCCCTGTTCCGGAAGAGTCGCATGTGTCCCGCCTCCAAATGACCAGTTGAACACTTTGTCGACGGCAGACATTTTTGAGCAGAGCCACGACCCAGAAAACATTGTACAGACAGAATTGGCCACCAGCAACAAGGACAGGCAATTTCAGTTTTGAGGTGTGGAAGGCACAAATTGCATCATGAAACACTGGCCGTGTCAATGAACGGCACTTGCGAGCTCGTATTCATCCGCCAAAAATGAGTAATTTTGAGAGGTCTTTGTATGGGCTTCATTTCGCAAGAATTCCGAGTTTCCATTCGTGGCAAAAACAGGACAGAACACAAATCTGGCAAGACACAGCAAGGCCACACGTGGCATGACAAGGAAAGTTGCAAAAACTGTTCGAACACGTGAAATATTGATCAATCCAGAAGTGCTCAGAACTCAACCAATTCTGGTGCAAAGCCGTTCCCGCGACACCGCTATCGCTTTACATTTTTGCATGCGCTGTTTGTGTCGTTGCTTCCACAGGCGTAGCAGCGACCCAGATGTGGGTCACATGTGCACAGGCTGCACAGTGTTGAAACCACCGAAGTGTGTAACACAGAAACCTGTACCATTCGCTTCAACTTGTCCTCTGTACGCATAAAAACATCAACTGGTGCCGCGTAGGAAACGTACCATATGTTGAGCCCCTTGAGCGAATATCTGGGACAACTGGGGCAAACTTTTCTTCCTTCCGTCAACAAATTCGAAGGACCAGAAAGATAGCACCTCGACGAAAAACTAAACTCCCAAATATTTTTTGGGCATTTCCACGAAAGGCCTCAGGGGTTTTTAAACTGTTCTCTTTCCTTTTCAGAGTTTCTACCGTCGCAGCTTGAAGCGGGGTGGCGAGTATTTTTGCGAGAAGGGAGGGAACTGCTCCCCGGCTGCGCGGGGCAACAACTCGTGTCCAGCATGTCGGCTCAAACGCTGCCGCATGGTCGGGATGTCCCCACTTGGTATGTTGACGTTGCTCGATAAAACAGTTCGGACAAAAAGACCCTATCTGCTGTGTGTACATGAACTAGATAAAATGCTATTTTGCACTGAAGTGGAGCCATGTGAATACAGTTGCTCTCACATGCGACATAAGTAAACAGTCTCGCGAAAAGAGGTCAGGCTTTTGTGATGCGGTCCAAAGCGACAACCTGAGTCAAGACAAGATGGCTGTCAAGATAAAAGAAGTTTGTGTGGTGAAGTCACAGCATGGAAAACGCACTTGAACGTTGTTGGCCTGGATTGGTCCAAGCTTGCGGAAGTTCGGTCTTGTTCCTGGTCACTCCCACGAGAACCTGTCACAAACCCTGACATTTCTCCGACCATTTGCACTGCGAAGTCGAAGTTCAAACTTCACGAGTCTTGTCTGCTGTGTCCAATTGTTCGAACAAAAAAAAATCGCAGACCTGTCCCGAAACATGCGAATGTGGTGTCATCCTGAATTTTGCTTCAAACTAATTCCCCCCCCCACACACACACACACCAAATCCTTTGTTTGCCTGACTTCTATGAAGAGCGACAATGGTTCTGATGTTTTGCAGCTGTAAAGAAGGGGCGGTACAGCCACGAGAAGCGCGCCGAGACCATCATCCAGTCGCGGCTCTACTGGGAGAACCTGCAGCAGATGCAGGAAGGCGGGGTTGTGTCTCCGGACTTCCAGCCCTACCCACAGCCGCACGCCTCCACGTCGGACACGCCGCTGCCGCCCATCAAAGACATGTGGCCCGTGCAGCCGAGGTCCAAGAAGCGGAAGACGCAGTCCCAGGCCGCCGCCGCCGCTGCCGTTCCGCCCGCCGTGCCGAGCACCGCGGGGCTGTACGATCCACACACCGCACCGGCGGCGCTCTACACAGCACAGGCCATGTACAGCAACACCAGTCAGCCCGTCCCCACCTACTACATGGACGGGAGGCCCGTCACCGTCAGTTACAACCAAACGGAGCACGAAGACATTCAGGAGATGCATATCACCGAGGTGGAGCAGCACTCGCCGGACTACATCGACTATTCGCGCCTCGGACCGTCCGTCAAGGAGCTGGTGGTGGACGGCCAGGCGCTGCTCAGCGGCCTCGGCACCGTCCTCGCTCAAATGCGCAGCAAGTGCCTCCCTCCAGAGGACAAGTCTGGTGACAAAAATTCCTCTTCCGAGGTTTGCCAGCTGCAGATAGACGGTCTTCCCCTCTCTCAACTCTTTCAGTCTTTCCTGCCGCATCTGCAGAACGGAAGCGGGCAGAAGATGCTGGAGCAGTACCAGCAGCTCAGTTCCCAGCTCTCGCGAGAAAAGTGCATGTCCTTGCTGCAGACTATGCAACAACAGCAACTGCAGCAGCAGCAGCAACAACAAGCGATTCTCCACAACGAGGCTCCGGCAGCCCCTCTGGGTCACCCTCCGGCGGAGCGGGCTCGTGAGGAGGCTTCCCTCGTCGATCTCCACGAAACTGCTGAGACTCTCATCAACTTCGCCAAGTACCCCGTGGAAAAGAAGGCGGTTGTGGTGGAGATGATTCCTCAAACGAGCGAAACCAACCAGCCGCGGGACCCAAACTACGGGCGACAAGCCGGAAGCAGCGCCCCACCGGCCGGGTTCACCCCGACATCAGCGGTCGAGCCCTTCCCCATGGAGCACTTTGAATTCACAAAGGAAGACAAGGAACTGATGGAAGAATGTTCCGCCGCTTTGAGCCCCTCTGAAACTGAGTCAATAGACAAACTGGTCGCGGACACGTTTGAGAATGTGGAGAAGACCAAGTTTATCAGCGACGAGGTTGCAGCAGCGATTCCGGAGATCCAGAAAAAATTTCTGGTTCGTAGAAAAACAGCGCTGAGCTCGACAAGCCTCCGAAAGCGAAGTTCTGTCACCCGCCAGGTACAAATGAATGATCAGAAAATGTGAACTTTGTCATCGTCTTTATATGACACTGTTTTGTTGTAGGAACAAAGAAGCCAAAGAGAGAAGCTGAGTGGACACGTGGGCGCCGTGACGACAGCCGAGCACCTGCAGATCTACAAGCAGAGCGGCGGCGGCGGCACGGACACCGAGGGACGCGGCGGCGGCGGCGGCGACAACCGCGAGGCGAACCTGATGGAGCGCATCGTGCTCATGTTCATCAAGCTCTACAGGAGCTTCCCCGGCTACAACAGCCTCCCCATCGCCGACCAGGTCGCTGTTCTCAAAGGTCAGTTTGTAGTCTCCGTCCTCCAATGAGGACTCGACTCAGACAGACGCCGTCCACGGAAGATGCTGCTCACTTGCGCATGTACTTCACTCTTTCAGTGACACCCTTGCTCAAATTCGTGTTTTGATAAGTCGATCAATCATCAACTTTTTCCGCGTTTGTCGAATAGTAAATCTATCACAAAGGCATTGAGATGTTGACCATGTCGGGGGTGCGATCTCCTCCTCTCATCTCGGTCTGCGTGATTTGTTCCTGTCTGCACACCGCGCGTGCTGAGAAGCCACGCAAACACCTCACTAAAGCGCCCCCTTTCCCGACAGGCACCAAAGTGGACGTAGGGTACATGATGAACACGAAGCTGGTGAACGTGAAGGAAAAGCTGCTCACGTCGCAGTTCCTCGACGTCACGTACGACATGAACTACTTCAAGTCGTTTGCGCCGGAGGAGACGGTGCTGCAGACTTTCCAGGTGGCGGACCGGGTCCAGAGCCTCGACCTCAACAACATCGAGACGGCCGTCGCAGCAGCGTTCGTCGCCATGCAGCCGGGTGAGTGGGCGGGGCTGCGTACGTCTGTACGTGTACGTGCATCAACCAACGAGACATAGCAGGAACAAGGATTCCTTTCCGGGCGAGCATGCAAGAGGTTTTGCAATGTGACGAACTCGCAACATCACCAGCAAGGGGAATTGCAGATTTCAATGCCAATGAGGTGAAAA
>JAAUXT010056961.1_pt1 | contig 18327 bp, 18 predicted proteins | sample 7278171 | NCBI WGS metagenome assembly JAAUXT01 (sample SAMN14350112, study PRJNA611818) | marine sediment metagenome | isolation source: surface marine sediment (1.8m) | place: French Polynesia: Moorea | collected 2018-08
CAGATTTGCTCCAATGTCAGACCACCCTGAATTTCTCAGCCCCTACAGGTCTCTCAGAGAGACAGGGGCTGAGAAATTGAGAGTGGTTGGCTACTGGAGCAAATCTGAAGTTTGCTCCAGTAGCCAACCACTTTCAGTTTTTTTCCCATTGGGAATACATTGGGAGGTGGTCGGCTACTGGAGCTGGTCGGCTACTGGAGCTGGTCGGCTACTGGAGCAAAGCTCTACCACAATGAGAGAGTCACATTGTTGTCCATAAAAATAGATATAATTTTATTCTTCAAAATAAAAACAATGCCAATCAATTTTCATGTGATAAAACCACCCACACAAACTTTGGAAATAACAACTCAAACATTCATTCCACAGAGACAAACAAAACGAAGCAGCTGCGAAACAGGAGCAACCGACTTCACACATGTTTCCCTGACCAACATTGGGACAGTTTCGCCTGACGACGTTTGGCTGCTCTTTTCAGAAAAGACCAGGACCTTGCCGTGTGAAAAAGATCAATTGAGCAAGTTTGCGCCGCGCGCATGGAATGCTTCCCAAAAGTTCAATCAAACGCACAGCCCTCCACGCAAGAAAACACACACGCACACACACACACTTCTTGGCTTGCGCTTCGACAAGCGATTGCAAATGAGACCCGCTTCCAGCGTTCTTCCATGTGCAGCTGTTTGCACACGTTGTGCACTGTGGTGAAGCAAAGGACTTGGTCCAGTGAAACATCTGCCCCCTTTTGCCGCCAGGAAATGTCCGCTCCCATTTCCTTTCCTCTTGTGAACTGGGCGCTTGTTCTCATGACATCGTGGAAGCCTTCTACCGTCGCAGTGATGTCTTGGAATGTAACAGTTCCGATCACTGGCAGTCCGTTGCAATGTTGCCTTTGAATTGGAATGTAACAGGTCCGATCACTGGCAGTCCGTTGCAGTGATGTCTTGGAGTTGGAATGCAAAGAAGGCACATCGGGTATGGCTGGTCTTCGGGACTGGCCGCTCGTCACTGCGAGCTACACATCCGACTGGTTGTACTGGCCTTGAGACACGTATGAGTCGCTGTACGACACGTCTTTGTCGTATCCGTATCCGTAGGCGCGCTGTTTGTACTGAGACCCGTACGGTTGGGAAGGTTGGGCACCACTGCTCTCGTAACCTCCGTAAGAGCGGTTTGCGTAGTCCTGGCTGTAGTCCCGCCCCCCGTACTCGTAACTCCCGGGGTACGGGTACCGCCCTGTCCCAGCCGTCGAGCGACTGTTGTCTCCAGACAGAACCGTCATTTCGGACTGGCTTCTGCTGAAGCTCAATGGAAGCTGCGATTCTGCGTAGGCTTCATTTTCTGCCTCCTTCCGACTCTGCAGAACCAGCAGATAAATGCAAATGGCCACGATGATGAGAAGGATGATGAATATGACGGTCGCGCCTCCCAGGCCCCACTTCCAGTCTTGCCCCTGAGGCGTCGGCGTGGCAGTTGGTATGTCTGAGAAAACAGAGATTCGAAGTCAGGGCAGGAGGCCTTGCAAGTGACACCTTCTGGTTCTCAGAAACGCAACAAGAAACCACGGTACTTTGATGTTTGAAGCAAATAGAGCAGGGCTGAAACTGGAACTCACAGTAGTCCTGGACGGCGTATTTCGGAATGAAATCCTTCCAGAACGCGTATTTGTTTTGTCTGTACTGGAACCACATGTGCGCATGTTCGTCAATGATCAAATAACTCAAATTATAGTCGTTGAATATGTCCCAGGTGATGTTGTTCGTAATGTTTGGGGTTGGATTTCTGGAAAACAAACAGCAACGGTAAATTCGGCGATCTCAGAGGAATTTTCTATCCACAGGCTATTGCAGATACCCAACTTTCAGTGCGCACGATGTTGCAAAGCTATACGAACCCAAAATGCGAGAAGTTGCACCAGAGACTCATGACCCAGTCACTCATGTTTCGGTCCTCGTGATCGTAGAACTGACGAGGGACAATTTCAGTCTCGTTCAATACTGTTTCGTTCATGAAGGGAACGCCCAGGTAGTATGGCAAGATTGCTGACATCCCAACACCTGTTTGAAGAGAAAGAACACGAATTGGTGACGGTTTTGTACGCTGTGCCTGAACGTTTCGATGAGCCTTCTTTTTTGGGTCGTGTTGGCAGTGGTTGGTCTCCACAAGGGGGCGTGGCCCTGACCTGTCACAGGAGGGTGGGCGGGTGTTTCAAGGGTCGTCTGTGATACTGAGGTCCACCTCAAAGGAACTGACACGCGTGTCAAAAAATCTTCTCACCCATCCAATGAGGGAGATAGTCATTCCATGACTTGTACTCGAACGAGTAGAAGTACGTGTTTTCCTGCTGCTGGTTCTGTTTAGCAACAGTGTCGATTCCCACGCCAAACTCATAGTCTGTGACCAACTGAAATGAGAAACATTTGGCATTCTGACAAAGTTGTCCAAACACAAAACTGCCTCAAGCAATTGCTTTGGTTTCACGCAAAGATGAAACGTTCTCCCCATCAGCCAATGGAAAATGGTACAGGTGAGTATCGTTGGCGCGTCAAATGAAACACCTCACAAAAAACTACCGTACCGTCTCGTTTTTGACGCACTTTTTTGCCCCAAAATCAGACATCAAAAGAAGGGGTGCGTCTTATACATGAGTACATTTGGATTTTGGGGATATGAAGGGAGAAATGACAATTTTGGTAAAAAAATAAAAAAGTCTCTTCTTTCTTTGATGCTTTTTGAATGAGTTTTGATACTGTGAATCAGAAAAGGAGGAAGAAGATTTATCTGAGCCCCTAAACTGGGAGACAGATGAAGACCAAGGAAGAATATTTGGGGGACAATGATGATTTTTTAAAATTTGAGGCATTTTGAGTCAAGTTGATGGATTAAAAAAAAATTGTTTTGATAGCTGAACTTGGGGTGCGTCTTATACATGAGTATGTTGAAAACAGGCAGTTTGTTCACTCAAAACTTGGGGTGCGCCTTATACACGAGTGCGTCTTATACACGAGACGGTACGGTATATTTCTGTGCAACGAAAGAAATTAGCCAACGCGCGTGCCCGCTTCCTCACATTGATGAACTCCTGCGCGCGGGCGGACTTGTTCTCCGGGTCGGGCCAGTCCGTGTACTGGAACTCGATCGCGTCGTACACCCGCTCTCGGTACACGTCGATGATCCGCCAGTCTTGCAGCACACCCATCATGAAGTTCTCAAAATTGTTTCTGAACAAGCCCACGCCCAGTCTCGGAATGCTTTCATCTGAAACAAAACAAGAACACAAGAGTTGAACACGCGCGGCTACATTTCTCCACAAGCAAAGCTGTTTCTGTTGACAGGTCGACACCACCGCGCCAACAAAGGAAAACCACTGTTTTCTCTCAAGAACATGCCCAGCAGCTGAGGTGAAAATAGAAAAAATCTCACTCGCTCTCTTGACTCCGTCATTGATGTTGAGCCCGATGATGGTGGGGACCTTCCTGACGTACTGGTTCCTCAGGTCGGGTGGAGTCTCCGGCAGGAACGGAACGAAGGAAGGATCGGTGCTGTAGAAACCTCCATCCTGGACCGGACCCCATACCCAACCCAACGGTCCGTCCTGTTCGACACCAAGAAAGTTTATTTGAAAACACGTTTCAAACACGTGGATGCGATGCCAAACCAAGTCTGAAAACTGTAAAACAAACACGCACATTTGGCTGGATTCGTTCTTGGGCTTCGATGAGTATCTGCCACGGAAACGTGCTGTTGTCGCGCAAACACTGCATCATACGGTACGTGTCGTCGCCAGGGCAACCCAGAATGTTGCCGAACTCCGCTGCGTATTCCCGCGGTCGCCAGAACGGGTCAATGTAGCCAAACTTGCTCAGGTCCGAACCACTCATCATAATAGCTTGCTGGAAGTAATCTGAGATGGAAAAGGATGAGAACGTACATTATTTGTTTTGAACATCGAAGGCCTGAAGTTAAGCACGCTCATAAGAATCCATTTCTGCGTGAGTTCGCCACCCACCTTTCCTGTCGGTGTTTGTTCGCGGGGATAGCATGTGAAGTCCGACGCTCGCCGCACCGGCGCCTTCCCCCACCAGCGTGATCCGATCCGGGTCACCGTGAAACGCCCGGATGTTCGTTTTCACAAACTCCAGCGCCAACTCCTGATCCAACAGACCGTAGTTTCCGGGACTGTGTTCATCTTCGGTGGACAAGAAACCTTCAACAGAGAATTTGCTTTGTGAATGCCAAGCTTCTTCAACAGGGCTTGGAGACATGTCGTTTGCCTTTGGAAGAAAAGAAGGCACTCGCTCTCACCCAGAGCCCCCAATCGGTAGTTGAAGGTCACCACGACGATTTCTCTGGTCGCCAGCACCTGGGCCGGATACTGTTGAGAGGCTCCCGACATCCATTCTCCCCCGTGGATAAACACTTGAACTGGATACAGAGATCCCAGGGAATGCCATGTGATCTGGAAAAAACACACCACGCAGGGGTTATTTTTTTGCCCTTTGTTTCGCATCGGGCACAGCGGCAATCGTTGCACAATGGTCGCACACTTACGTTGGGTGCGAAGATATTCATGTACAGACAATCTTCGGAGATGTTTCTTTTAGGAAACGACGGAATGTCCTTCCAAATTTCCTCGATGCGCTGCGGACATGCTGGACGGAAGTACGTCGCGTCCCACGACTGACCCTGCGCGTTGTCAGGCAACCGCCATCGAGGTCGTCTCGGATACTGGAAACAGCACAACGTGGGAAAATGAGAAGAGATACTTTCGCGAATCGATTGATGACCAAGCTCTGTTCAAAGACAGCTTTATTCTCAGGACTTGTTTCTTGGCAGGTTCATCAAACTCACAGAAAATCTGAGTTTCCCAACTGGAGGTTCTGCGTACGGAATCCCCAGGAACACGTTGACTCTCCTTGTGTACCATCTGCAGGAAGCGAATGAATTTTGTGAGTGTACAAATTTTGTTCTCTGTCCAAACAAAGGAAACTTTTTGTGAAAACGAACACGAACCTGGGTCGCTCGTCCCATTCTGGACTCGAATACTCATCCTCAACGTGGAATGGAATCGAATACCCCTTCACATCACCGTAGTAGGTCCGCGCAACAACACTGCAGAACAGAGCGAAAACGTTCAGCTCTTTGCAACACAGTAGTACATTCTTCAAACCAAACACACGCACGCACACAGCAACCGGAATTACATTCACCAACACTTTGGTGCTGCTGAACTGGATTTTGGACAAAATAGTCTTTGGTGCGCGCAAGTACCTGTTCTCAAAGTTCCACCAGGGTGACTGCCAAGGTGACCATTCCCTCTGCCCCACGGCGACCGGGAGCCACAGGCACAGGAGGGTCAACCGGACTGTGCAGTGCATCGCAGCGACCGTGCCAACAACTCAGACGTCAACTCATCGCCTGCATCCCAACTGCAAAATTACACCAAATCCACAGTTCTTCAGACTGAGGAAGACAAGCCAAACCTCAAGCTGTCAAACACAAAGCATCGATGACAATTGCGAGGTCCCACCACAAACAACAGGTGAGGACACGAAGTTTCTCACTCGCACCTGCGGCAGAAAGACCGTTGCCTCTGCACGCATTCAGCGGTCTATGAACTCCAAAGACGCCGGTGACATTTATCCAAGTCGATCGTTTCCAGAATCTCGTCCCAACATCGCTGTCAACACAAAAACTTGCAAAATTTCCCCCTTTCAGTGACCTAGTTTTGCAGCGCCATCTGATGCACAGGTAACAAATTAATAGATTCTCCATTTTGGATCCGTAGAATCAAGTTTTGTTCGCACTTGAATTGTAACTTCGAATTTACTGTGTCTCTTGGTACATGAAGAACATCTTCTAAAGCGGTGGGAACAAACGAGCGATAATGGCAGAACTGGACATCGGGCAACATTGCAGTGTTGAAACTTGCAAGACCTTGGGTATCTTACATGTCAAACATTTGTTATTTCAGTCCGATTGACGAGATCAAACATGTAGTTTTCTTTTGTGGCTTTAACTTTGTCGATACAAAGGAAATCAACTGATTCACCCCCTCTATCTCTGCACACACACGCACACACCTTTCCTTTTCGTATCAGTGTAAGACAACCTACAAGATGACGTGCACGTTGTTTTACAGACTTCTTGCCGTTCACTTGTCCTGGCTGCTCGTTGATATTTTGGTAAGATTTTCGATTTGTCCGGGCGGATTCATGAGAAAGGGGAAGGTCCGTAGCTCGTGTCTGACGATTGTTCTTGTTTGTTGTAAATTTCTCAGCAGCTGCCTCCACCTCACTCTCTCAAAGATTCTCCCTGGTGCTCATCAGGAGTGACCGCAACCAAACATTTCTCAGTGACCATCACCCGATGTCGCTTGGCTACGTGTAAACGTGCGTTCGAAGCCCTGCAAACATTTTTCAAAAGCGGAAAGTTTGCTGTCGTGTCGGTGCGTGCACCGTTGATAAAATCACGTTCTTTCCGGAAGGTGTGCATGGAACCCCTCGACCCTGATCACAACTTGATGAAACATCCAAATCGCGAAGGAAACTTATTTTCTTTTGTGCTGTGAGACTCTGAAAAATTTTGTTTCTGCAAGAAGTTGTTCCAAGGCAAACAAACTGCGCCGCCGCCCCTACCACCTCCCCACCACCCCCCCCCCCCCCAGAAATAAATAAATAAATGTCCAATTTAGTGAAGCGTCCATTTCTGCAAAGAAAATTTCGAAGTGGAAGATTACTCCCTCCCCGATGTGGAAAATGATTTCGGCTCGGGAATGTGAAGTGAACAACTGTTGTGTCAGTGTGGCTGTGGAGTCGACGTGTGCCTGCAGCATTCTGGTTTTGTCACAAAGGGCACAACAACAACAACTTGTTCAAGAAACTTCGGAACCAGTCTGTGTATCATGCACTGACAATTGCTGGTCAGTCACGACGTTGTGAGGGTCAGACTTTTTGAAGCCCTCCCCCCCCCCGACCTCTGAACCGTCGAGATTCCGCCTGTGTTCCAGCTCTGCTTTCTTGTTATCTTCAGCAAAGACCACGAGAAGCCGGAGAAACATGGTTGTTCTCGGGTAAGTTCGTTTCTGTTTTCCTCAAATTGCATGAGGGTCAGTTGCCTGATGCGATTTGACCTTTCACAGACTGTGGCTTGTGTTGATTTCCTTTGTCAGTGTAACGTCAGTGATGGGAGAGAAGTGTACGACGGACCAAAGTCGTATCGGTGCTTGGTCGAAAACTGCAGCAACAGAGAGCTGACAGAGGTGCTCTGTCCGGCGTGCGAGAAATGCTTTTGTTTACAGTGAGTAAAGCACACACACATACACGCACACATTGCGAGTCATAAAAACAGTTTGACTTTTTGCTTCCAACTTTCTTTGAGCAGGATGAGACAGGAAATGTGAATTTTCGTTTTTCTGTGCACCTGCGTGAGAAACAGTGGAGCAAGATCATCCTGAAGTGGTCCAAACGTGTATTTTCGTGTTACAGACACAGGCACCAGATTGATCACGGGTGTGACAAGTACGAGGAGCCGCAGCCAAAGATGGCGCACACCGCGCAGCACGTACAGCACCTGCTCGGTGAGATCCGCGGGCTCTGCGACTGATTCGGAGGGCTCCCGCTCTGCAGTTAGATCCCCTGTTCTGGAATTCGTGAAGTCAAAACGTCACACAGTCACATACGAGCGCGCACACACACACACACACACACACACACACACACACACACACACACACACACACACACACACACGGGAAATGCACACCAGCGTGAGATTAAGGGCATCTGGGATGGGAACATTCTCTTCATTATTTTGCCTTTGGGCGATACACGTCCAGCTCTCTTGAGTACAGGCCCTGTTTCCCATTCAGACAAGCGGAAAGACGCGACGAAGCCGGCCGGCAGGGGGCGCAAGTCGCGGGCGACGGCAGCGAAGGTGGCGCTGATGAAGATCAAGCAGAAGGCGGTGGGGGACCGGGGCATCCCCGACTCAGAGCGAGTCTACCTCCTGGTGCTGCTGCCGCGCGGCAACACCGAGAGAACCAAACCCTGCTTCTTTTCCAAGGCAAGGCCACTCTGTGTGTTGTTCCGATACAGCTCCATTGAATCCAAGGAGAGTCCGAGGGTCTGGTTGTTCCTTGTCGGACCTTCGTCCTGTTCTGCGCCCCACGCCTGTTGACTCCCCTCAAAAAAGACGAGAATGACTGGAGGACACATTGTGTGCACATCCTGGGCTTTTGTTTCAGTTCAAGCCGGTGCCAATGCCAAATCCTCAAACTCTTGGGAGTCGGGAAAAAATAGGAATAGATTCACTCATCTCAGAAATGGCCGGTGCAATATAGCAGAGAACGGTTGCTACATTGGCTGCAGGACTGAACACGTGGCCTGAACTCGGGACAGCGGGAATCCCATGAGCGGAGAATTGCTGTTTTGGCTTGTCTCCTGTTCGGAATTACTTTCCTGCTAAACATGCAATCAGCGACAGTGTTTGTATTCGAAAGTCTATTGATCAAGACAATTGCGTTTGCCTACATCGAATTTCGCTCTGTAGACGTGGAGTGTCGGGCGAACCATTGATGAAATCGCCTCTGCGGCCAAACTGCGAAACAACAATAACGTCGCCTCAGCCGACGTAAGCTGTCACGTTTATTTGTCCTGGTGAAATATTAATTTGTAATTTGACTGGATCATCATTTCCGCGTATTGTATCGAAGTGTACACAGACTGAAATCGTTTGGTCTTTGCGTACCTCCCACGAATGTGTTCTGAGAACTCAATCGTTAAATTTTATGTTGCAGAAGTTGCGTTTGTTCGACGCTGAGAGCGGTGACATGTTCCCCGTGGAACGGACACTGGAGTCGCTGTTGGGAGACGGAGAGGGACAGATCTGCAGTGGAAGCGATGTGATCGTGGAGTATGTGGCGAGTGACTCACACCAGCTGCCTGACGTGCAGGGTTACAAGTAGGACGGACAACGGGGCGGGATGGATGACCTTCAGGTACATGGTGGTGCGCGGTGCTTCGAGTGACTGAGCGTCGGGCGGGTCCCGCTCGATTTGGATTCGAACAAAGCGAGGAAAATTGGAAGGTTTGCCTTGCTGTCCGAACCACCCTGACAAAAGTTATTTTCGTTCAGAAAGAAGAACTCGTTGTGTAAAGGAGACAATGGAAATAGAATTGAGAGGGACCCGCCTGCATTTTGCATGCACCTGGTGTTTTCGATTCATGGCGATTTTCGCTTTCACTGCAATGTCGAAATGCATGTGTGTTGTTGCATTGACAACAACACGTGAGCGGTGCGTTGTGGTTTCAATCAGTAAAATACTGCGGTGGGTTCAATGGAACGCGAATCATACCAATGCAATTTGGAAAAAATATTTTGTGCCGTCCCACTGCAACCAGACAGAGGAAGGTGACGTGATCATCTTGACCTGGGACCTTGAGAGGAAACGTTTCGATTGACATCGCGTGACTGTTCAATCGATCTGATAAGTACAACCGACGACACGTTGAGCTGTTTCCAGTTCACAGCAAACGGGAGCTGAAAAAAATGAAAACTTGGCCGCCGACAGTCAGTGTGACAAACCAGATGTGAAAAGGCCACGAACTTGTTGAAATAAAGTTTGGTTCCTGTTTGACATTGTTGTGGTGTCATGCCCACTGAACGCTCCATTATGACGTCACGAGTGACAGCTCAGACGCAGGTTCTGGCAGCAGGCCACATCGCCGTTCTCACCGGTCATCAGTTTTCTGCGCTTCCAATGTTTTCCGAACAGTTCAAGCGCTCACTGCGTGTGCGAACACATTGATTGGTCAAGCTCTGCCCAAACAAGCAGGAAAGATGCGCCAATGATTTTTCATAACTTGGCCTGAAGCTGTGAAGGGCTGAATAAGATCTGACAGGGAATCTGACGATAAAGTGTGCGTGCGAATTCTTGTTGGACAGTGACACAAATCCGTTGTTGACGCACTTGTTGCGAAAGGTGTCATTCTCCTCGTGTGGAAATTTCTGGCTTCGGTTGCTCTGTTTGTCAACCAAATTGGCTTCTCACGAAGACCGCTTGTCTTAACAGCTCAAGCTTGTGAAAACTGCAGTGCTGATCAGGTCTCGTTGTTTGCTGGCTCACCGTTAGTCTGAGCCAGAAAGGACGGACACAACACCTGCATGCGAGGTGTCAACTCGGTGCCAGTAGGCATCAAAAATCCCTGTTGAGTTCAGACTCCCAGGCAGCTTGCTTCACCGATACTTGTTGAACCTGTCCGAACAAACAGACGTGTCCGGCTCACAACTTCAGAGCTTTGACACGTACTTTTTTTTCCAGGTTCACAAACAAGTGACTGCGCTTTGTCCTGGATTGAGAGCGGTTTTCGGCTGCTCCACAATTGTATCTGTGTCCACAGCTGTGGGTGACATTGCTTGACAGATGGAAATGTCTTGTCAAGTGCAGGACGGCGCTGCAGGGTGGTCAATACGCGCAACGCCGCGCCGGCCCGTCTTCCTCGAAATCAGTGACGGAGAGGTCAATTTCCTACGCTAAACGTTTTGAAAGGTTCTCGTCGCTGAAAATAGAAAATTGCTGCCACTTTGCGATATGGAGATTCATTTGTTCACGTGAAAGTGAGTTTCTAACCTGCGAACATAACACGACTCGTGACAGTTTTGGAGATTCCGTCTTTTTGACTTCATGTGCAAAAGAAAAGCAAGATGGCGAACGCTTGACATTGTCTGGAGTTTTGCCATTGACTTCTTTGATTGGACAAGTGTTTTTTTGGGCCAAAACTCAGAAGACAAAACAATCGGCGAGAACATATCCTGCCTCTCGCGTTGTACCCGATTTTCTGCCGTCCATTCAGAATGAAGCAGTTGACAGGTGACGCCAACCCGAAGGCGAAATGTGCGAGTGACCGGTTTCTGTCGCTGGATTTGACAGACCCATTGCGATGGAGAATTGTCATTTCACACCGCAGTTCCTGCCCATGCAGATCTCATTTCAAGCAGACTCATGATTGTCGCTTGACCAGTTTTATTCAGCGAATAGGTAGGAGATTGTGAAGATCAACACGACAGGCGTTTGGGTTCCCGAGAACGAGAAATTTCTTTGTCGGATTCTCCGTGCGCCCTTTCAGCGTCAACAGTCGAGCTTGATCGCCGTGCAAGTGAGACTGTCGGCATGAAGGAGCTTCACGGAGCAATCATCTCCCTTAAAACTCGGAGGATGAATCTCCTCCGCCTGCGCTTTTGTTAACTGTCGTCTTGTCTTCTGCTCACACCCATTAGGCAGTGCTCAGCCCGATATTAATGCTGTCAATTGCTCCTTGATTAGGTGAAATCATCGCTTCTTTGTCGCGGAATATTGTGTTAAGGAATTCCACTTACATGGCGAGATGGCAGTAAATCAATTGCTGGAGCTGCGAAGGTGGCGACTCCTTGGTTCACACTGGATGCTTGCGTCAAGCGCTGTGTGCGCCTCTGTGCGAGTCAATGGGCCTTACGTCGTGAGCGACAGTCAGCGTCCAATGGACTATGCGCACGAGTCACTCTGCGCACGACGCACCCTTGGTGAAGCAGGCTTCAGCTAAAGAACTGATTAGGTTCTCGGGAGGCTTCTTCAACATGTGATGTCGGACTCCCGCGACTTTGAAGCATTTGTCACAGCAGTTTCAAAAAGCCCTGCCCCGTGTTTTTCAAGATCTCGTCGCGTCAGGCAAAACGTGGAAGAAGAAGAATGTCAATTGTGTTTGTGAGGCATGTTGATTGCAATTCCAGAGTCAGGGCTCCGCTCCACCCTTCCAACAGGAATGCTCGTTGGGATCTTTGGTGAGAATGGAACTTGTTTCTCAGTTTGAGGGAGTATTTGTCCCGGAACCAGATTTGGCACAGGCGAGGTTCGTCCTGTCACGAGTCTTCATTGAGTCTGCATCTACAGGTGCACGAGTTTGTTGCAACAGTTGGACGGCTGAACATTGTGACTCTCCACATCACTGGATAATTGTGTTTCACTCTCCAGCCAAACAATTTGAGTTGGGCGCAATGCTGTGTTGCATTCTTGTTTCAGAAAGTACGAGCGGAAGCCTTGGGCTGTTGATGTTAAGATGACAAAGAGAAAGTAAAAAGTTCATCAGGCTGTATATAGAAGCTGTCGCGACTGTAAGATCCGGATGTTTCATTCGTTCGCCGACGCGGGGAAACGTTTTTGTGTATCGTTTTCTTTCAACCAAAACTGAAATGAAAACTCGAAGACAGCTTTCAGCAACGCTCGAGTCAGACCTCCTCCCTGGAGGCGTTGATATACTTCGCTCCTGCTCGCGGGTGTTGGAGGAAATTGACGTGCGCAGTCTTTTCTTCTTCCTTCAGAAAGTTAAAATTGTCGCAGCCACTCCCGTGACAAGGAACGTTTCGTCGTCTGAAGCTCTGCATGGGCTTCTTTGCTGCATCTGGCTGCCATACCGAGCAGGACGTTCCTTCCTGGATCCTTGTGCTGTTTTGTCACATTTGTACAACCCAACCAGAAAAAGGACCTGCTGAATTGTTGATAAATTTTTGAAGCGAGAGCTTTTGTTTCGGCAGACAATGCTTTGCATCACGAGGCTTCAGTCTGGCTTCTTCTCAAAGGCATTATACGCACACTGAAATTCATTTCTGTCAATTGAGCACATGCACAGGAGCCTTTTCGTTGTGCTCCTTTTGACAATTTCGCAAGCGCAAATCTAGCATCTGGCAAATGGCCCTTGCAACCCCTGCATTGTGTGTGTGTGTGTGTGTGTGTGTGTGTGTTTGTGTGTGTGTGTATTTGTGTGTGTGTGTGGGGGGGGTGATTCATTGTGGACCCCGCAGCGTGCTCCGTGGCACGATGGTGATTGCACTCAACTGTCCGCAGACCCGAATTGAGACGGTTCCGTGCAGCGCAGGGATGTCGCTGTGATACACGCAGAACATGCAACGAGTGGAAGTGCGGATCCAAGCACGTCCAAGAGGGCAGGACTTCCTGACGCCACAACATGATATCTTGTGAGAGACAAAGCACTCGGCTTTGTTCCTGAACTCTTGGGAAGATCAATGAATGGGAATTGTTATTCTGCGACGGATCGCACGGCGTCCTGTGTCCTCCGGGTTTCCGCCCCTGCTGCCCCCTGCTGAGCACAAAACTGCGAAATTTCCTGTGTCAGGCGAGAACTGCACAGGAAAAACGAGGAAGTCGTTGCGTGACGCACGAGCTGTAGCGCCGCCGCGACGGAAGCGGAGATCTTCACCTGCAGCAAGAAAACACCTTCCTGTGGCTTCCTCTGCCGCTGAGGAGCTTTGGACACGCGGTGCCACTGAAACCTGTCTTGCTGACACTGGAGGGTAGGGGCGCGCGTGTGTGGTTCGGGCTGTTTACTTCTGGTTCCTGGGACATTTCATTTCGTTGTTCTCACTCTGACATTCTCATGACCGCTCCCCTCCAAACGGACAGCTGGTCCTGACGGATCCGGATTTCCACACCAAATTGCAACTGCCCGAAAGGAAGAGGAACCAGTTTGATCCGACGCGAGCAGGTTGAACACGTGGTCGCCGTCGCGTCTGTGCGCGGCGAACGTCGCCGCGACGCGCCGCTGTGTCAGCAGCTCAGCAGGACTGATGCCTCGAGAAAGTCTTTCCGCGGGGACCAGCTGCGTGTCCTGCAAGAGTGACACGGAAAACATTTTAAACACTTTTGAAACGGAAATGACTTTGGGATCTGTTTTTCTCAAGCCGTTCTGAACTCAAGAAACCTGAGAATTGTCTGGAGCAAATCTTTGTGTCTGGTCTGATTTGACGTCTAAAGGATTGGTCCTGAGAGTTTTCTCAACAAGTTGCGTTCGGAAATGAATGGGTCAAGTCTGGTAGATCTCATCTTCGGTGTACAGATTCGTGTCAATGAACTTTTGTACATCGCTCGGAGTGTTGAAGCTTTGTTCCTGAACAAATTTCGCCGCCACTGTCTCTTCAGACAACCTGTTCAGCCAATTTTGTTTTCTCAGACAGAGCCTTCCAAGAAGCTGAACACGCTTTTCTGGAGTCAGGTTCCTGGACCCTGAGCTCGCTTGCACAGAAAACAGTAGATCTATCTCTCCTGGATGGAGACATGTTGATTCCCAGTACAGAATTCACCATCCGTCCGCCTGGTGTAGGCTGTGAGCGGAAAATACCGGTAACAATGCGCGAAGAGAATCTTTTCTGATCTGATTAACCGCGAGAAAACAGAATTTGGAGTCTTCCTCGAGGTGAACAGTGCGGTATCAAATTTACGGGGAATGAAGGGCAAACGATGGAGCTGCTCCGTCGGTCGCGGCGCCGCCGTGGCTTCTTCGCGAACCCTCTGTAATCTCGTCACATCTTCTCGTGCGCCTCATCCACCCCGCGACGGCGCCGCCAATAGAGCCCATCAGACGGCGTCACACTCAAGAGCAGCACCCGCCCCGGGTCCAAATCATATCCAGTAATTGTCACTGATTGATATCGAGACACAATTCGCACGATGCTTTCTCAACCAAGATTATTGTAAATGGGAACTTTATTGCATAAAAAAGACATTCAATCACGGAAGACTAATGCCCCGAGTATTGATACTTCCACAGTGGAGCTGCGCATTTGCTCCGTAAATTGGCCTGCCAATAGTAATTTTTACAGATCACACCGCGCTACTTTTTTGCTTTGGAGAGAAAGGTGACAGAACCAGATTGATCCCTGTTTTTTCCTTTCCACGAGTCACTTGATCAGACTGTCGGTGTCTGCGATAATTCGTACGCCCGCCGGCGGGGTTCACGTTGAATGCGTCGTGTGTTCCTATTCAAGTCTGTGGGAGCCTGGCACAACCGTGGGAGTCTGTCGTGGGATTCCGTCGTCGCTCGCGACGCAGCGTCCTTTGATTTGTGCGTGGACCCAGCGAGTGACGCTCCCTGTACAAACGTCGCCTGGGCGGCGGGCAAAAACGTGCGGGTTCCGTCAATGGTTGTTTCCGCGCGTCGGATACAGCAGCGGATGTTGCATGATTCCCACAGATGAGCGTTTCACGTGGTGGAATTGAATTCCCTGCAGCCACTGCAGAACTTCCCAAAAAGCACAATTCCTGCCAATATCGTTTGATTGAAGTTGCACATATTTGCCGCGCTTTGTTTCCAAATCTGTGCACGCGACGTTTGATATGGAAACTGCCATTGGCAATACATTTTTGTATTTGACGGCGATTCACCGCTCCACACTCGCCTCTGCTGATGGAGCTTTGGCGCGTGTGTCGTATCAGAGTTGGGCATCTGTTTCGGGTCCGTCGATCTGTGGCCCCAATGCAGACAGGATCTTCACCATGGTGAGGGCTGACAATCCGACGAAATAATTTCTTGCCAAAACGGTGGTCGCACTTCTTCCTGCAGATGCGAATAAAGATAAATCCAGGCTCCTAAATTCCTCAGTTGACAGACAGGAGTGTCAGCTGGATGGCTTCATATGAAAACAAAATACGCAAGTGAACAAGAATGTCCTAATCACTGGCAATGAAAATTCCACCCAGGGACTGGTTCGAGAAGTTCAAGTCTGTTTCTTTGGAAAAAGGTCCTGTGGTAGACCTTCTGCCTGCCCAGCTGTTGTTGAAGTTATTCAAAAGGACTGCAACTCGTGACATGTCGCGTGCAAACCACTTGTGGCATCCTGAGGCGCGTGTCTCCACTCATAAATGTTCTTGTTGCAATTTGAGTCCAGTTCAAAAAAACGAACAACAGGGAGATGTTGCGCTGGAATTCGGTGCTTTGGAACCACCCTTGAATGAGTTTTAATTGGGCGTGTGGGACCCGGTGTATATCTGGAGACTGCCACCTGTGTCTGGAGGTTACAAAAGACAAGTTGGTTTCTCAGCAACAAGTTGTGTCTCTTGTTGTCCGTCTATGACGTGTCGAAAAATGAAACGGAACCGGTCTCTCACAGACGTTGAGGGGAACCGGCGTCAGGGCGTCATCCCTTTGGTTTTGGGTCGTTCAGCACAACATGGTTTGGGTGGAGCTGTCAGAATGCGGGCACCAGGTGTGTCCACGTCGACACAATCCCCACTCATAGCTTTGCAGTCGTACGTTTTCGTTCTCTTTGAAGTCAAGCTTCATCTCTCTCGGTGATTGAGCAATTTGAGCCAACATCTTTTGCTTTGAGTGAAGGTATGCATGGGAGTAAACCTGTTCACACAAACATGTGTCTGCAGTGCACATGGCAAACCGGAGAAGTTGTCAGTGACAGTTAAATCTGTCAAATGCACATGTTGCGTCCCTTTTGTGAGCCGCACTCCTGAAGTAAAAAATCTCTTCCCGATCCACTCTTGCGTGCATGCGTGCAGATGGGGTTTGTGTTGGAAGAATTGCGTTGTGTCTCTGAAAGACATTGATTTGCGGACGCCGCACAGGAAGACAAGCACCTCACTGCTGGGTCGTTGGCCGGTTGTGGGTTATTAGTGGAAGAGGCTCATATTCCCCGTGTCCAGGTGGACAACGTCCACTCACATCGCCTGTAAGTGCCTGGACATGTCGACCGAGCTAAACCCTCATGTCAGCGTTAGGTTTCGCTGTCTTCGACAAACAGACACAAGAGGCCCGCGACACTTGTGTATCTCGTGAAGAAGAAGTTGCTTCAGCGAAGCGAAGTCGACAGCTGCACCGCACAACGGTGCCAAAACTGCCTCGATCCCTCCCTCCCTTCCGCTTCCATGGCAAAGCGCTTTAAAATTTATCTTCCGTTTTTCCGCTTCTCACATCCCGCTGACGACTTGGCGGTTGCGTAGCATTTTGTCAGTACCACCCAGGCACGTAAGGTCTATTAACTAATAAGCTGGGAGTGATGCATCTCCGTGTAACTAGTCACACGATGCGCTCCTGTTTATGAAGCTGTTGCCTGTGGGGGTCACAGATGCAGGTTTTGTGTGCGTTTGTTGTCATCCACCGTGGCAATTACCATTACAATTAGCGAGTGATACATCAGCACGGATCCGTGACACTCGTGCATCAGGTGGTGGAGTCAAAACGACATGGAAGATTTTCTGGAATTAAAAACGGAACTTTTGGAGGGGAGAACTACGTCCTCGTCATCCGAAGCATGGAGCCTGAGGCAGTCGACCATCCTCTCTCTGACTTTCGTCAACCACAGGTACAGAACCTCGGTGGTTTTCTTTCAAACTGACTTTGACACGAGCACACCTTTGTTGGAAAATGTTGATGGGCAGTGTGGGCTATTTTGGTGCCTGGTGCGGTGCTTCAGACTGATCAATTCGCCATGTAATTACCTGTGTGGTTGCCAACGAAAAATCACAGACGTTGATCATAGCCGTTTGTCATTCTCCCATTTACTTCTTTCAATTTTCGGACAACCTACACGGGAGACTCCCGACAAAAATATCAAGCGTTCATGAAAAGAATGTGTGTGAAAAATTGAATCGCTCTCTGTGCGAAGTGACCGAACAGCGGTGTGGACTTGCTCACTGTGGGAAAATGCATGTGAGAGGGCCAAATTATAGACCGCGTCCGCAGTGGAAACCCAGCATTATCCAAGTGAATGGCAAAGGTTTTTATTCCACGGCCGAGAAAGAATCGAGATTCCTCTTTGGGAGGCTGAATCTTGGCAAATCCGGCTGACAATGAACGTCTGAGGAGATCTATTCTTGGGCTGTAGATCTGATGGTTCTCAACGCTTTGTCATCTGAAGACGCCTGTGGTCCCAAAGACTGTTTGTGTTTGTGGGAATTGAGTTGTTTCCCTGTTTGTCTCTAGAATGAGTTTGTGCATGAGGTTGGAACCATGCTGTGGCAATTCGTTCTTTTTCAGGCAAAACGTGCGACTGAAACATGCGAACCTGTTGTGTGTAAAATGTTTGCAGAATTCCACCGCAAACGAGTTCTGAAGTTTGAGGCGAATGAGTCTCCATTCAGGACTCAAGGCCCTTTCAGATTGCTGCGGACACGCACGCGCAGACTGGCAGAATCTGGGGATTCAGTCGCTTGGTGCAACTGAAGCGCTGTGTGAAGTTTGCAGTTTGTCAAGTAGTTTTTCGTTTGCCGTTTACCTGACGTGCCAGGAAAAAAAGAGTCCGGTTTCATGGCAAATTGCGCCTTCTGCTCATGAACAATGACTTGTCGATCTCAAGCCAAGATCTCAAGACAATAAAACTTCTCCTGAAGAGAACGACAAACGACTTGGCTGAATACGAGGCAAGAAATTTAAGTACCCGATCAGGTGGCATTTCTGGTAGTTCCGGTGTGATTTTTTTCAAATCCTAAGGGAATAACAAAGAGTAGGACACAATCTTCCTTCCAAAGTAATACAGCCTTTCAAAAATAAGTCA
>JAAUXT010069554.1_pt1 | contig 18320 bp, 21 predicted proteins | sample 7278171 | NCBI WGS metagenome assembly JAAUXT01 (sample SAMN14350112, study PRJNA611818) | marine sediment metagenome | isolation source: surface marine sediment (1.8m) | place: French Polynesia: Moorea | collected 2018-08
GTATATTGTATGGGGGTTTGAGAGGTAGCATTCAATTTTTGATTTTTGAAAATTTTTAAATTGTTTTTAGGTGGGGCTAAAGTTTGGGTTAAAAAGTCATTTTTCATAGAAATTCTTTTGGTTGATATGTGGATATTGTTGTGAAACAATGTGTAAAAGTTCCATTTTGTCAAATTTGTTCTGTTTGGGTGTGTGCGAAATGAGTTCCCAAGTCATGAATATTGAGTGAATGAGATGACTTTCAGGTCACTTGTTGCTCAGGCCATAGATGAAGAAATCCGTAGCAGAGCCAGTAGAGCTGTAGAGCCACAAAATAAAATGGCAGTCCCAGGTATAATGACTGCCCCCACATAAGAAAACCAAAATGGCTACTCTCAAGAGCCCAAATGAGATGTTGCCTCCTCAGCTGCCAGCACACAAATGATACTTGTATTGTTTCCCAGGCCGTTGAAGCCTTTCAGCCAATCAAATGCATTATGCATTCTGGCCCTGAACCTGGCCTAAACACTCATGGGGGGTCCCTCAGCATCACATATCACAGACAGACACATACTGACAATATAAGTTGTGCCTTTCATGACTAAAAAAGTAAGAATTTTGACAAAAAAGCAACCCAAATCAGAGCAAGCCAAATCAGAGTGAGCCAAATCAGAGCAAGCCAAATCCGAGCAAGCCAAAACAGAGCAAGCCAAAACAGAGCAAGCCAAATCAGAGCAACTGAAATTTCCTCAAACCACCGTGAGCTCCATGGAGCTATTTTTCTCAGGGCAGCTCACTACATCATGGAAAAATTGAGCCACCCTGAGAAAGAAATCTGTGTGACACCCCCCCAACATCACTATGCCATGGAAAAGTTGAACTGCCCTGAGAAAGAAACTTTTCTGACCCCCCTCACGATATCATGGAAACTGAATGTTGGAGTTTTTGGACTTGGAGCGGAAAACAATACAACTCAACGCGCGACACAATGCCAGGGGCATTCTCGTTGGTTTCGGAGAACAGTTCTTATTGTTGGGTGACGCACGGTGGGATTGTTGTGCTGAAAAGTATCACCACAAAAATGACCTCACTCCACTGTGTCAGCTCATGATAGACACACATCCATCTCGCTTTGTTTTTGTCTCACAAAGCAGTTGTTTCACTCAATCACACAACACAGAATATTAGAAGCAAAAAGAGCATCAAAGAGGAGCCTGGAGATAAAATTTAGGTTCATGCATGAGCGCACATCATATCTGGAATTCACTGCAAGGGGTATTGGCCTCAAGACCACGGTCCAGGGGGTCCTACAACAAATTTGCACGCTGGCCACACCCACCACGATTCTGGTTGCTCAAGAATCTACCACCATCTTTTTGACAGATTCTTCGTTTGCCATTGTGACCTGGGAGTGGAATCAGACACCACGATGGGAAGTCTTTACAACACGCTGCCATGTAGGGTCTGGCTCCACCGAGCCCTCGATGCCACCCTTAGTTCCTGGAAAAAAACATTGGGTTTTAAGACTTGCGTAACACGGGATAAAAGGTCGAAGTGGGTCAACAAGATGGTCATTTTGTGTCTTCATGTCTTGTTTATCAGTTGAGGCATGATGGAGCTGTGGTCATTTAAGTGTGGATTTTTGGTTTTGGGGCAAAAAGTGCGAATTTTGTCAGTGGCCCAATTCATCAGAAAAATAATGATACGTGGACTTGATGGGTCAACAAATGAAGTTGTCAAAGGAAAGTCTATGTCATGTATGTGCAAAAATGCAACCAGATTGAGCGATCTGAACAAGCAATCCGAATGAGTTCAAATCACCTCGAGGCCCAGAGGCCTATTTTTGGCAGTACCCAACAATATCGTCAGATTCGTTGACGTTTTGGCTTTTGCCCTGAGTGGTGAAAAATCACATATTGCAGCTGCTCATGTTTGGTAGATGTCGGTTATGACTTGACATTTGACACTGCGAAACCAAGAAATTGATTTTGAACAACAGATTTTGTTTTTCAAATGAATCAAAATCACGTGCAGAAAACAGATCGAATGCAGATTTGAATTTTTTCGCCAGAAACTGACGCACTGACACAGACACAAACACATTTTGATGTAACTTGTTTATTTACAATTCTTGGTGGAAATCTTTTCAGACTGTCAAGGTGGGAAAACCATAATAACACGTCCCAAATGAGAAGCGACGTCTTTTTGACAGGGCCTTGAAAATCATGTGATTTCGATTCCTTGGTGAGATATGGACACGTTTCTCGCACAGTTCCCTTGAATCTGTTGGTTCAAAGTTCTCACAATTCAGTAAGAGCGCAGAGAACCACGACTGACGAACCTTATGAAACAGCAAGGTGGAGTCCGATGTTTCTGTTCCGGAAATTGCTCAACGAGCCTGCACCTTCTGTCCAACATGCACGAATTCTCTTCGAACCCGTAAAAATCTGGCAGTGCTGTCCAAAAGTTTCAGACTGTGTACCTCGGCGGTCCTTTTTGGCGGTTTTGCTGGCACGCAACACCGTCCCAGGCTCTACATATGTACCCAAACTGCGAACACCAACATGACGGACGAAGTCTTGTTCATGTCATCAACACAACGGCGTCCGCACTGCGCGCCGCGTTCAGGTCCACCTCGAACAGCTGCGCCTTGTTCGCCTCCAACTCGCTCTTCACGAAGTTCTCAGACTCCCGCAACTTCTGCAGTTGCAGCTTTTCCGCTGAATCCTGCAACGATGAAACAAGAAGCAGTGCAAGCGGAAGGAAAGGTCTTTCTGCTCGCACGATGTCCTTGGCTGATGTCTTGACCCCAATGAGAAACAGGCTCAGAACAATGGTTACACATGGACATTGCTCCTGCCGAGCTTTTGGAGGGACTGCCTCACCCTGAATGCTGAATCCAAATCAAGATGAACAGAAGCCCCAGAAGCAATGATGTCCACAGAAGAATGTTTTCGTCGAGACAAAATACATTGACGATTTTGGAACAAGATTCTAGTTCCCAGATAAATCTAATTGACACAAGGAAGTCAAGTCATGTGCAGACTGCAGTTCAAGCAAAAAGCTCGGAATGTGTCTATTTGATTCTGACCAAAGAACTTTCTTTTGTGTTGTGCTTCTCTGTTACAAGACGATTCTTTTGGGAGCTGAGGAGAGGCGATTCAAGACAACACAAGAAATAAAGCTCCACCTCAATTTGAAGCGAGCCAAAAATCTGTAATTTTACACCTAACACGGCCTTTTGGCACTTTTGAATATGGTGGAATGAAATGAGCCTTGATGCGTTCCATGCAGACACCAACGTATCCATGCAGGTTCTGTTCTGACCTGAAATAGCGAAGTGCTTCCCTGAAAAAGCCTCTGGGAGCCTTGATTTTAGCTTGAACCTTTAATGAGGGGACACCCGTGTTTCTTGATTCGCGGTGTCTGGCCATTTCATTGCACCTCCTTTGCATAAACATGCCCTCCTGATCTCCTACCTTCTGATCAGAATCATCTGTGGTTTTCTTGCTGAAGAAGCGTCGTACCCAGGGGTGCAGGCATTGTGGTTTCACATCACTCGGCGTTGTGAAACCTGCATCGAAAAATAAGCTCAAACAAAAACGCCACAAAAGATTCTCGGAGAATGACAACGCGACGACTTGCATCAATTCAATGACGGAAATGAACATCTGATCAACCTGTCGCAAAGGACACGATCATGGACACGCCGATCGTCACGAGGGTTGCAACCTCCTTCATCCACAAGAACGAGAGAGCGTACAGTCTGTCCAGACCAGTCCTTTTGGCAAAAAAAACAAGTAGTTTCACAGAACTGGGATCTTCAGTGCGTGTTTCAATTTTTATCGGATCTGGTGGCGCTGTTTGATGGAATGGAATGGAATTTGACTGAATTGGATCACTTCAGACGAATCAATGATTGTGAGCACTCACAATGAGTTGTCCTCCTCTGGAACAGCAGTTGTTGCGATGGTGCTGATGTCGAACATGGAAGTGAGCAGCGATTCCATCGGTTCCACGGTGGAGTTGACGAGAGGAACGCTGCAGTTGGCTGTGTTGGTTGGAAGTCTGCTGATGTGGCGTTTGATGGAATAACTGCCAAACGCAACCCACAACGAAAACACGGTTCCGCACACGCAGCCAACACTCGCACCCTGAAACAAGAGCCACAGAATGTAGTGAGTTTGCGAGTTGAGCTGAAAATGGCTGTTGCCCCAGAGCATTCGCTGTGGTCGATCTAACTTCCGCGCACGGAAGCCACGCACACCTGGAGTCACCAAAGAAAGTTGGTTTCCGATAGAGTCAGGTTACTTTGACACAGGTCGAAGCAATGCACAAACCTTCCAGTTGGCCCAGGGTAGGAAGAAGCCCATGAGGAAGAGGGCAGCCATCGGTCCGCCGAGAGCGCTTCCGAAGGTGCCCATCATCTGTGATGGGGTAAATAAATATTTGCGCCCTGTTTCGTTGCTCAATTTAGGTGCAAAGAAGAAGATATGGCTGAATCCAGATATGGACAGCACTTCATGTCAAGAAATCGACAACGAACCATTACATGCACATCAGAAACAAGTACCTGAATGATGTTGCCTCCAAGTTGAGAAACACCGATGCTGAGTACAATGGTCAGACATCCCCCGACGACAACTAAACAGAAATGGGTGACGGGACAACACACACTGGGTGCCCTCTCCTTGGATCGCGCTGAAACTTTCTGCCACGAACGCGGGTAGACACTCGTAAGCTTCATCATGAACTTGTTTGGCTAAAAAATCCTTTCCTGTGCCATCTGACTCACAAAATTTTTGGCCATTCAGGAAGTCAGGTTGACTTTGCAATGCAAAGTGTTTCTCCGAGCCCAGAAAACCTGGGAACTCAGGGACCCGGACCTCCTCTGACGCCCAGAAAAAATCAATGCCCAAAATTGGCGCCTTTACCAGATCTTGGTTTTGCCTTTCAGTCCACGCACCTATGCACTTTGAAGTCAGTGTGGCTTTCGCGTCCGTGGTTTTCCAGAGATGTTTTATCATGTCATCCCAGATCTGTCCAGCCGCGGCGTTCAACACTGACGACAAAGTGCTACAAATTCAGGCCTTCTCAATGAGGTGTGACAAAGGTAAAACGCCCAGTTCCTTCGAAAAAGATCGACTGTGAACATTACTTTTCATGCAAAAGAAACGAGTATTCTAGTGTTTGGTGCAACAGACTGACCTGAGACAACCGGCAGCGATGCAGGCGAAGTACAACCCACAAACTCCAGGATAATTCAGGGTTGTGATGACGAAATACGGTCCGATCTGCCGAACAATCGAGAAATGGCCAAAGCGTGAACATAAATTTGAACACGCCGAGCGTTGAAACTCAAAAAATGGTCTGCGTAGCGTTAGGCTGTTCTAACCTGATTAGGGTTTTGTATTTTGCCATCAACCAGTGGATCGCATCCAATGTGAGCAAAATATGCGAAAATACACAGTCCTGCTAAACTCGCCAGTGTCCCAAGCAAAAACGATCCTGGTATAGCAAGTACCACAACCCTGGAAGCAAACGGACATCAATGTTACGCACCGTGCATAGCTCTGCATGCTGAAAGAAAAGGAACACGAGCATGAAAATCAGTGCAGACACGCGCGCCTCGGCGATGCCACCACTGAGAGGTGGTCCTGTAAATTTGTTTCTTCAAAAGGCCTGATTGAGAACAGTGAGCAAAGGAATATAATTGGGGGAGTGGCCGATGATGTTTTCGAGCGAAAGATATTCTCGTACTTTCAACCCGGAAGCAAATTTGTCTCAGAACGGGATTGAGGGAGAGGGGGCGAAGACTCCACCTCACAAGGAATGAAGGCAAAACAAAATTCAGAATTTGCATCCCTCGAGTGCTCAGAATGGAGACAAATTCGTTCACAGAAAAACATGACAGACGCCAACAATTCTTTTGCACGCAGCAACTGCTAAATTGAACAAAAAACGTGAGAAATCACCATTTTGCCTTTTTGAGGGTTGGCATGGAAGCATATCTCTGATAACCAGTCTGTACATGGCCATAGACACTCATCCAAGATAAAGCTGAGCCGAATATGCACCCATAAAAATTCACTCGTTTTGTTGGATCGGGATCAAAACTGTGAATTTAGTGCAGAAATGTTGTCAAAACATGAAAAGAGAGAATCAGATGTTGAGATAACTTCAGGAGATCACAATAAAAGTCAAATTCATGACAAGGAATCTGAGTGAGGAAAATGTACTCGAAGAAATTCAATCTGTCCCACTCCGCGTTCAAATCCCACACGCGTGAGAAACCGCCCAGCAGAAGCAAGCCCTGCAGAAGAAAAATGCCTGAGCCATTCAAGATTGCAGTTTTCATCGCAACTTTCTGAATTTTTGCTGACGTGTATGACCTTGCTCTGTGTTGCCCACGCCTCAAGAGACACATCAGGCATCCGGCACGCACCTGAATCACAACAGCCAACAAACCCAGAACCATGATGACAGACTGGAAAACATCCGTCCATATAACACCTCTCAAGCCCCCCTGCAAAACAAAGTGACTCTTGCTTGCAACCTTGCAATTCGTGGGTCTGCTTTTGTCCTTTTTTCAGACCACATGTCATTTGCACCATTTTCAGTATTTAAACAGAAAGCAAGTGACTTAGTTTGACAGTTTAAAGTTGCAAATGATAAAATATGTTTCGAGTTTCAAACTTTGAGAGACCAATTTGAGAGGTGTTTTTTGTTTCAAACTGTGTTCTTCCCTCTTCAGTCTTCTTCAATTCCTTCTGAATGGCTCCAAAAGCAAAATGTAAATTCAACTTGACATGTGAACGTAAAAAAAGGTTTCTTGGATCAGCGCATGTTAAGAGGTTTCTTGGGTCAGTGCAGGCTGAAACGCTGTCAGACTGCAAAAAGCAATCCTGCAGTAACTGTGCAAGATTTGGTTTGCTCTGAAGCAGGTTGTCTCACCCTCTGAGGCAGCATCAAACACAGCCAGGGGATAATCGACCACATTCACCCAAAACAGATCAAACTTTTTTTTTCTTTTTGTCCAGAAATTGAGTATGAAAAGAAGGTACGAGCCTTGTGGTGTGTCTGCTTTTTGAGTGGCGTGGGCGGACATGGCAACAGGATGGATGCACGGGCCTTGATCCCAGGACATTTGATTTTCTCACTTTTTGTACCACATGTACAATTTGTTAATTTTCTCGTTAAATTTTCCAACTTGAAGTTGGGCCCTTGACCAAACCCTGCATCCGCTCCTGGGTATTTTGGGATCAGGTGGCCGTACCACAACTTCAAAAGTTAAACTGCACAAAGCAAAGAAAAGTAATTGTTCCACAGACACTACAATTCAGAACAAAATGCTGTTATTCTTGTGAGAAACGTACTTTGGTGCGTCACCTTAATTCTGCAGCGCTTCTACTTGTTTTCAGTTTGGTGCCCCTCTCCCTTTCAATTGAGTTTGTGTCCAAACAAAAGGAAGAAGCAGCATGTCTCACCAGAGTTGTATAAAATACAGCAGCAATGTTTCCGATCACAATTGTTCCCCACGTTGGAAAGCCAGTAACTGCAAAATGAGAAACATTTCGAGCCATATGATATGTCCACAGTTTGTCTCACCCAAACTGCAGATCGCACCAGCCGCAAAGAGAGTTACTACGTAATTTGTTGCGAGGAGGACGCAGGTTCATTTTAATAGAGTGCACAACTTGTCTTTTGCAGGTTTGAGTCCGTCATTCTTCTGTGTCAGAAAATGGACGCAGGCAAGCAGGGGAGTGAGCTTTGTTCTTGCATGCAATGAATACACAGGAAAACATGACATCTACACAGGAGCCCCGCCCCAACTTGGGTTGATGCGTCAGGGAGATTTTTTGGAAGATGAGTTCAGTACATCTGTGCTTGTTTCAGCAAAACCAAGCTGCAGTTGTTGTTGTTGTTGTTGTTTTTTCACACAACTTCAGTGAGATGGCTCTCTTTCAAAGAAAAACAGATGGGAGAAGTGTGCACGCTCAAGAAAAATCCGACAGACTCCTATGAGAAATCTCCTGTGTATGTCTGTGCAAATGTGGACAATGTGCCAACCTTAATCTGTTGAGCCAGTGTTTGTCTGGTTGGGCGTGCACCAGCTTTGTTTGATGTCAGGTAAAATGAAGTTGCGCGTGAATCCAGAAAAACTCAAGGTGTACACCAAGATCTTTTCGTAGTATGCTCGGAGGCATTACGAAAATCGGGTCAGAATTTTTAAAGACTCACCTGCTTCTATTGCCGTAGCTTGTCCAAACGAGACCACAGCAGCGTACAGGATCTGAAAGACACTATGTTTTTCTGAACAAAGTGATGACTGGGAAGTAAATGGATACGCCCTTTCTGAGACGCAGATGCAGAAGAGAACAGCGAAAAGCGCGAGATGAGAAGAGGTAACATGGTGTGCACGACTCACAGTGCTGAGGACGCTGTAGAGCGACAGAATGACCCGAGGTACGCGAGATTCGTATCTCAATTCGATGTACTGCAACACATTTGAAAAGGTGTAAATTCAAGTTGCGCTGACTTGAGCCGTTGAAACCACAAAATTTTTGAAGAATTTGCTTTGGCTACTTTGAATTTGTATGGTTTCAATCTTGCGCTGACTGTGGTTCCAGGGTAAGAGCCATTGTACATGTGAGAACAAAGCCTTGCGCGATTCTCTTCACGATTCATTGCAAGGAGAAGATGAAGCCAGGGCCAGAGAATGGAACAAGCCGCGTTATGTTTTTGTTCTTGCTGGTTTTCTTTCCCACCAAGATATATACCCCTTGTCCCGGAACTGCATGTCTGCCATGGAGCCTCTGCTACATGTCCATGGGGTATCACTTTAATGTATACTTGTGACTTCTGCTCGAATCTTGTACACATTGCATGCATGTGGGGTGGATTCCCTCGAATAGATCATGGATCATGTTCTTCCACAGTGGCAGGTGAATGACGGTGTTAATTCTGCTGGCTTGTGCCAAAAGTACTGCAGAACGAACTTGCCTCGTTGACACTTGTCACTTGTATGGGAAACAACACGGGCACGAAGATGGCTACAGCGAGCACTCCACCGAGAGCCCAACCCCACGAGGAGAGCCAGAACTCCGCTCCGAAAGAGTACATCTCGGCAGGAGTCCCCAGGATGAGTATGGACGAGATGAAGGACACGGTGAGAGACATCGCAGCCGGAACCACCTGGATGTTGTGGTTTCCCATGAGATACTCGCTCGTCGTTCGCTGTTTCCCGCTGTGAAACAAACCTGTGACGGGGGACAAAAGCGCAGTGTTAGACCGAGACCTGTATCAAAAATACATGCGTGCAATTGATTGCGCAAGGAATCCAAAGTGCACGGTCAAACTGATGCCAAATGCACAGAGGATTTCAAGAAATTAGATTTCATGCGTGCAAATGCAGCAAAACGTGCGGGCGATACCTTTTCCAACCAACTGCTGAAAGAAGGAAGATAGGCGCTGCATACATACCGATAAAGACTGAAGCGAGGACCATGGCTCCAAAAACGATCCAGTCCACCCAGTGCAAACCCGGCTTCTCATCCATTTTAACCAGCTATAGCAGTTGGCGTTTTCCTTGGCTTGTTGAGATAGATCCGTTTCCTTCTGAAGTTTTGTGCTTCTGGTCCGTCAAACATGCGAACGAACGACAGAATAACAAGAACACATGTTGGTGCAGACACGCGCCTGACCTGGGACGGGCATCATGTGATGCTCAATTGGAATGTGTCTCGAGTGAAAACAAAATTTAGAGATGAAAATGTTGGTTTTCGGCACCTGTCAGGAGTAAGCAAGGGATTAAGTTTTCCCTTGCAATGTTGCTGAGAGCCATGCAGTTTCACACAACTAGCCGCAGAAAATTTTTGCATGGGAAAGGGAGTGAGTGCGCATTGCGTTTTACAACAGAAATTTTTGTCCCCCGCAGGCACGGAGTCCCAGGATGCATCCTGGTCAACACGACCGAACTGAACTCGGTGACTACAATACCAGTACCTGAGGTAAACGGCGCGTGGAAAAGTTGAAGGTGCAAAGATTTTGAATCTTCAACGAGAGCCTGATAAGGACCGATAAATCTGCATTTGTTGTTCATCGCAATATAAACACACTCACGGTCATCTTCCAAATTTTGATAAGGAGAAGTGTGTGTCTACATCTCGGAGCGGATGTGGAAACCTTATCTCAGATGCAGTGAATTTCGACACTGACGATCGAGACGAGCGCCTTGTGTCTGCTGAACGCGCGTGAGCCACGTCGAGCACAACTTTAGCTCAGTTGGATGAACACGACACGAGAATTAAGGTGCGGTTTTGTTGTGTTGTTGGTGCTGAAGGCAAAAAAGTTGCATTTTCGACAACGACCCAACGGATCTGGCAGAAGTGCGTTTGTTGATGTCAGGTTGAGAGGACTCCAGCTCAGTTTTATTCGCAACGGTTGACAACTGCTGTAAACGATTCATTGAACTTTGAATCGCGTGAATAATGGCATGAAATCGAAACCTCGTGTTCAATGAGTCGAGTTCACATTGCACCGAATCTGGCAACCTTTTGAGAGTGAAGTCTTCGCCACTCACTAAACAACCAAACACAAGCTGCAGTTGTGATTACAAACATGAAACAGAAATGCGAGTTTTTGTTCTTCCCTTAATTAAGAACAAACATGATTCTCCGTCTGGGCCAAGGACTATTTTCTTTCCGGGCTTCTCACAAATTTGAAAAAAAAATAATGTTTTCAAGGAGTTCGTGAAGAAGGAGGGTTTACGCCTGCACAAAATTATTGTTGGTCACCTCCAGGCCATGCGACTCACATTCGCAAGCTCATTCAAAGTTGCTGCTGCTTTTGATACAGCTTTTAACACTGCAATGACACGAAAGCCAAGCATTGAACACAGGCGCGTCGCAAGCGCAGCAGGACCTTCCTAAAAATGAGGTAGTTTTAGGATGGTGTGGGGTGGGACTCACCTGGCGAGCAGAATGGGACCAAAATACCTGCCTTGGAAGGACCCACCCTAATGTTCAGGTTGGCCCTACCAGTAGGTCTGGGGGGGGGATAGGACATCAGTGGGTCCAACCCTCCCCCCTTACCAAGAAGACACCATGCCTCCAGCTTTTACCAGTGCATGACAGGCTCGCTCTGAAGGATGGGCCTGCGCCGAGAAAACACGGACATGCGTTCAGATTAGTCAGCGGTTTGCAGCTTTGCAATGCTTCTGTACGTCACAAATGATCTCCAATTGCATGCATGTTCACGCAAAAATCATGCTGCTCGTGTTTCATTGCAAATTCTACTCTGACGAAGATTGTCACAAACTGGCGATGTTTGCTCCAAAGTAGCGGTGACCCCAAACACGCACAAAGAATAGCTCCTGTTTTGTCTTGAGTGTCGACACTGTGTTCCGTGGCTGGGAAGAGCTGCACCTTGGAAAGCTGACCTTGAAATCTGCGATACATGTATGTGCCACATCCAGTCACTGCTTGGTCGAGAACAAACCTCTCACAGCTGTGCAATACCATTCCGGAAGAAAGCAGTGTTCAGAATCTTCGTCCAGCTTCCTGCATCGGATGTTCATTTTTGGAGTCCAGGTGAACAGATAAACCACTCTGAAAGCAAGAACAGGAGAGAACGGTCTGACCACATGTTTGTCTGTTTTTTGAGAGTTCCGCTGAAGTCACCAAAGGTTTATGACCTGAAAGCAGAACCGCTGTCGTACTCGTAAAAATTTTGAGCGTGAGTAACGAGTGGGATCAAAACACACAGAAGTGGCAAAGCTGTGTGGAAGTGTCGTGAGCGCGTGCGACAAAAGAGGTGAGTGAGTGAGTGAGTGAGTGAGTGAGTGAGTGAGTGAGTGAGTGAGTGAGTGAGTGAAATGAGATGAGATGAGATGAGATGTGCGAAAGGGGACGGAATTTAATGATCATGTTTCACACATTGGTCTTCTGCTTCTTTGAGACAGTGGACTCCCAATTCCTTTCCACGAAGCAAGGCCTGACGCACGAACACACCAAGTGACGCACGAACACACCAAGTGAGAGTGCACTTGGAGCTTCTTTTGGCAGATATTTGAGGTGTTCGGCAGTGGTTTATTGCTTTCTGCTCAAAGGGTCAAATTTCAGGCCAAGGGCTTTCTTTTGATGTGACCAGATGACGGGTCTACAAATCAGATAACGTGAATTTGAACACCTTTGGTAAATTGTGGGTGTAAAAACCCATGGCTCCCCCATTGACACCCGAGAAGCTGAACTTCAAGCACTTTTTAAAAATGCTTGGAAAACCCGGGGTGGGCTGAAAAAAGTTTCACTCCTTTTAAACAAAATATCAGGTGCATTGATTCCATCTTCTCAACAAATTGAGAGGGCCAAAGAGGTCCTGACATGTTCCCTTGGTCTTGTGAATCATGAACCTCTCTTTGACACACCTTGGGTCTCTTGACCTCATATGCGGGAGGCGTTTGGTTTCTGATGCAAAAATGGAAAATCAAAACTCACCTGTCGTTGTCGTGCGTGACCGTTTCTTTCACATGAGTGAGAAATTTGTTGAGAAAGTTGAAACAGACGTTTGGTTCCCAAGCAAAGTGCAGTTCCTGAAAAGTCAAACATAACTCAACTTGGCAAATGCAGCTGCACACATAACTGAACGACGACAACACTCCGAGGAACAGTCTGTTTGCTCAGGCCAACGAAAGACCGTCGTTGTCTCGCTCACCCTGGCCGCTCTGGGCATCTCCAGCGTATTGAAGTCCTGCAGTCTACGAACCACGCCATCGTCATCTCGAAAGCCACACACCACCTTTTCGATCGAGATCAAAAACGACTGCGCCCACCACTTCAGGAGCTTGTATCTGGAAAAGTTTCGAATGTTAAATACGACGTTTGTTTTTTGGTCAGAAAAGGAAAGTTCTTCAATCAAACGTCAAGCAAAGAAAGAACCACGGAACGGATTGTGCTTCCCAGACCTTCTAAAATTTCGGTCCTGGTTTGGTGTTTCGATTTCTCGACTCGTCTTCAGCTCAACGTACTTCTCCTTCCCTCCGTTGGTTTCAAAGCAATCAACCTCTCCGCCATAAACTAAAAGTATCATTTCAACTGTTTTTCGTTTTCCCTTGTGCACCCGTCAGGTTCACCCCAGACGCACAATACAAGAATTGATCGCGGGGGTTAGGATGTCTTACCAAGAGAATGTTGTTCGAGTCGAGTTCTCACCATGGAACAAAACGCTTCGCTGTTGTTCACTGCCGACGTTGTGTCCGGTTGGGTGTCAACGCCAACTGCAAACGAGAACACTTGTCAATGTGTAAGCACGGGCTTCGTAAGTGATTAAAATTGTTTCAAATTTTGTTTTCTTGTGTTCCCAAGCATGGAGAAAAATTTCTTCTCCAGATTGGTGAATGTGGTGACCATCAAATGAGCCTTCCCCCCCCCCTTCCCGGCCCTCACGGGCTCGCCAGGTGGCGGGCTCCTTCGCGTGTTCAGACAACACACAAGGGAAGAATCGTTTTCATTTTTGTTGTTGTTGCTTCTGAAGACTTTCCGATTTATTCTGACAACACCCACCAGGTTTCGTCACGTACTGCTCGAACTTGTATCCCCAGTATGTCATCTCACGCTGTCTGTCGGATTGTTCAGCCAACATCTTTTTCTTCTCTTCGGTGTCATATTCACAGAGATATAGTGTTTTGTTGAAAAGTGTTGCTGCGATCTCCCAGCCTTCGCTCTTTTCGTAAGGAGTGCACAGCAAGCGCGTGAGAAGGCCCCGCCAGCAGATGAAGTCAGTGAGTAAACTGAAATGAATTTTGCTGGTTGTGTACGATGCATTTGCAGCATTCAAACTTCTTCAGATTCGGCGGAGTGTCCAGTCCTTTATTTCCGAGCTGGGCCACTCTGTGTTACACTTGCCAAAATTCAAGACCAACTCCAAAGATTCCCTCCTTCTCATCATTGGTATTGGACTCCAGGGTCCCAATTTTTCTCGCAAGTTGTCAGCTCTTCCCTGTTCATGAGCAATTCTGAGAATAGGTCACATTTTACAGGTTTTCCAGGATGAGTGGAAGTCATCCACTCTTTGTGCACAAAACTCTCGTGAGTACCAGGCTGATCCCAAACTCTTCCCTGGTCATGTTCTGGGCAACCTGACATTTCGATCGACTTCTTTTGATTCCAGATCACCTGGTACCATTGCTGACCAATGGGAGTGCAAAGATCTCGACTGAACAACAAAAACAAGCGATATCGGCAGGTTGGACTTTTGGGATCGGCCTCGTACTGTAATTTCAAAGTTCTGGCTCAGGGTTGACATTCAGATTTGCACGGGCGACTGACACAGCTGTGCTGGAAATGCGCAAAATCTTGCCATGCACAAGTATACGTACCTCATAGCAACACCATTTGGCCCAGAAGTTGATGGGCTGGGCAGAAACTTTTCACTGTTCAACAAGACACACCTCAACAAGTCGTCCAAACAGTCCTTTTTCATTTCATCGCGACGAGCAAAAATGTTGTAACCAGCTCTCAAATCAAACGCAGCATCTTCTGGGTTGGCCGGTGGTGCGAACAATCGTAACTGACTCCGGTCATGATGAAATTTCCTCTTGTGATCCAAAGAAAATCCAGCGATTTCTTTCGGTTGTCGGAAATATGGGAACTGCCCAACAAATCTTCGGGGCTCTACGATAAACTCAGTGTCTGTGGGCAATCTAGAATGTGTCACAGCCTTTTCAAGCTCCTGTTGTTTTCTCCCTGTTGCTAGGTCTTCATCTCTTCTTTCAGATGATCTTTTCATTTTTGTGCATGTTCACAATCCGCTAATATTTGTCGAAAAGTATCCGAATTTCACGATCTTGTGTACAAATGGCGCTTGTTTGCCCGGCTGCCGCGCGAGGGCGTCGTGGCCGCGACCTTCACCCGGAGAAGGATCGACGAATCAGAAGCCGCGACATAAACCACGTGCACAAAATATATCATGGCTCCTGTGTGGAAAGGAAAATTGCAAAATTGACAGGAGACTTTTTGTTATTGTGGGGACATTTTAGCTTTATTTGAGCTGAGTTTACCTCATCATTTGTAATAAATTACACTAAATCAGAAATATATGTTCAGAGAGGCGTCTTATGAATTGGAGCGGACACTGAGGGGCGAAAGGTGTCAGGTTTGTTGGTTTCGTTTCCCGACCGAATTGAACTTGCCGGTGCTCCGTTGTGACGGAGTTCACAAAACGACGAACAATACTCGTACCTTCGCAACAGACTGGGCCACTTTGTGAAGTTAAGAATACGGAATGTCTGTTGTAGCGTTCGTTTGTGAGAACATGTGAATGTCAGCATGTCAGAAACTACCGCCGAATGTTTTTTTTTTTTGCTTCGAAAAAGGAGATTCCAAATGGCGGTTTCTGACAGCCGCTCAGCAGGTCGCTTGCGTTTTTGTGTGTCTGTCGAACAAGAATAAGTCGTGGCGCCCCAACTCGATCGCGTCGATGTGTGGGGCCAAAAAAGAGAAAAAAAAATTGGAGGAAGAGATACAAAGTTGAAAGGGGAGAAACGAAACTGGGGTGGGGCTGAAGGGGGAGCAGGGTTGAATGGGACGGCAAGGTGGTCAAGGGGAGGGGTTCAAGGGGGATGAGGTTGAAGGGGAAGAGGGATCAAAATTGTGGACAGTTCACACACAGTGATTCCGACTGAAAACAACGAAAGTTTCAATGCGTTTCATTTCACGTACGAGGATAGAACCACTTACGAATTCCTTCGTGTCGATGGCTTGACAAGGGATTTCACCTTGTTTCTTTTTTGCACTGAAGAAGGACAATAGGCAGACAATGGCAACTGCACTCAAGCTTCGTCGGTCGTCTCAAACGTGACGAACTCAGAAGTGGTTCCATCCTCGTATCTCGTTTCTTCTGACGTTTCAGGGCACACCCACCAGGCTGACTCAGAATGAACCGAAAGCGCTCCATAATTCCTGATATCTACAAGAGTAGAAAAAGAGTGTGTTCAGACACCAGGATTGATGATCCCAGTGTTTCCTTCGACGGGAGGAAAACTTTTGGTGTGTACATTGATCAACGAGTCGAAACGGACGAACTTGTGTGCTCTGATCTCAGAGGTTTGTCAAACGCGTATTTGAGGAAAGGCTTTTTGTTGCAGACCAACAAGACAGAGCCTTGATAGACACGAAAGGTGCTTTGACGTATCTGCGAGGACTTTTTCCCATGGACAAGTTTGAAGGAAGGCTCCCCCCTATCGTCGCGAAACATCAGCTGTACAGTGTTGTGAAAAACAAGACTGATGTTGACAAGGGCCTGGTGAGTTTCTCATTGTGTTCGTGATCAAGTCGGTTTCACCGCACAATGGGCCACTGTCTTCTCAGAAATATCCTGAGTCAACTGCAGCATTTGAGCGCTCTGTCGTGATGATGTGGAAAAAATACATGCGTTGTGAACATGATGTTTGTTTGCAGGGCCGTTTGCGAGAGCGCAAGGAAGTGAGGATGTTCAAGCTGGGTGCCGAGGACGACGAGTTTTGTGTTCTTTTTACAAGCGATTACTGTGATCATGTGCGCACTTCAATAACTGTGACACCTGCCAGCAGACACATCATAGGTGAGCAGCACATGGGTTGTTCAGTCGATCTTGGTTGACGTCGGCAGGTCACTTGGCCTTTTGTAGGACGGAAAGTGAAACTGTTTTTACCTGGAGAACAACAATATCCGGCGTCACAGTCGCAAGGTCAAGCATGAATAAAACACAAACCCCTTCAGAAACTTTTCCGCTGCGTCAAAAAGTGCCGTTGGACCCAGCGGACGCAGAGTCCTGGTGTCCCCTTTGACGCAGCTCTTAGTGAAGGCGCGTTGACCGAGAAACGGGGCAACAATTCTTGTGAAAATTTAGTACGATTATTTGTGTGCGTGCGTGCGCACAAGCGTGTATGGATTTTGGTTCTTTGTTGTGTATGCAAAATTGCTTGAAACAGTTGTCTGGCAGGGAAGTGTTGGCTATCCCAACGTGCACTTGAAAACGTGCAAGCCTCTCTTCGGCTCTTGAAGTGCGATGGTTTCAGTGAAAATTTGATTGCAGTAGCTCACCGTGTCTTGCAGAAAAATTTCTCGCCAAAGTCATACCCAACAACCAGGATCTCAGTGTGAGCAGAAACACCATGATGACAGATTTCCACTTCAAAGATGAAGAAATCACGTAAAATTTGTTTTGTGTGAGCGCTCTGATTTGAATTGGTGTACGGAGGTCATCGAGTGCGCACTGATACCTGCTGTTGTGATATTCCAGTCAGCTCGTGAACGCCAGTGTTCTGACGGTGCGGGACGTCGGCAGTTGGTGGGTGGCGATCCCTCTGGCGGGCGTCTTCATGAAAAATTTCAGACGTGGCCGCAAAGCGATACTGACCATGATCAAGAAGTGCAAATACAAAGAAATTCTTCAAAAGGTGAAGAACTTGTCAAGCAATCGCAAGACAATCACAATTCTGACAAGTTCGGAAGGATCATTTGTGGCTGAAACATCTGTGGCTTGTCTGCTGCAGGATTTGGAGGCGAGAAAACTACCGAAGACGGCCAAACTTGGAGTGATGTATCACATCCACGATGTTATTGGTGCTGATCTTGTTGAACGGTAGGTCTCCACTGACCTGAATTTTGTCCTCGACAAGGACAGAGACGCGCCTGAGGTTCTGCTGTCTGGGTGACAGTCCAGTCATCTCCATCTTCAGCTGCAAAGTGTGGGATTCCCCCCCCCCCCCGAGAGTCGTGTTCACACAGGCGGTTGAACTGCTGAAAATACCGATTGTTTCAACCTTTCTCTTTCAGTGTCGATACAACATCGGGCCCACTACTGAGGGCTGTGGACTCTTGATGACGGGTGGGAAGCCAGCTCTCTGAGGCGTTGACGTTCTGAGTTCATGTTGTTTCAGTTACGAATCGACAGGACAAGTCACCAGGGTTCCCACCGAACCTGGAAAACCTGGAAAAACAGGGCCAGACCTGGAAAACCTGGAAAAACAGGGGGTTTTTGGGCAAAAACCTGGAAAAATATTATAAAACCTGGAAAAAAGATTGACCTTACCCCAAAAGCCTCAACAGAAAAGCATCTGAAAAAATCTAACTTAAGGAAGAGGTCCAAGATTTTTCTTTCTTGATTTGGACAAAGGTTTGGGAATTGTTGGTTTTGCTGGAACTTCAAAAATGTAGTTCTGATATGAAGAACTCATTTCAAGCCTGAGTATTGAGGATAAAAAATCTCAAAAATTCTAATCAGAACTAGTTTACTGGTTACTTTTTAATTCATAACCAACAAAAGTTAGAGAGATCAAAATTATGTTCTATATTGCATGAACA
>JAAUXT010025194.1_pt1 | contig 18319 bp, 14 predicted proteins | sample 7278171 | NCBI WGS metagenome assembly JAAUXT01 (sample SAMN14350112, study PRJNA611818) | marine sediment metagenome | isolation source: surface marine sediment (1.8m) | place: French Polynesia: Moorea | collected 2018-08
GATGAAATGTCCCCTGCCCCCACCCCAAGCCCCCCCCCCCCCCCCCCCCCCCCCCCCCCCCCCCCCCCCCCCCCCCCCCCCCCCCCCCGCCGGCGCCTGACATGGGTAAGTGAGATTTTTGTACCAATACAACGGCCCTGGCCGGTGTGGTGTGGTGAATTTGGCATCAGCACCTTGGCATGATGGTGGACATTGACATCAGAAAATCAAGGTAAAAGTTGGGGTGCGTCTTGCTCTTGGGTGCGACGAGCACATGCGTGTTCACGATGACCGTGTGAAGAAATTCAGTCGCGCTGGGGGTCCAGCAGTGACGTGACACGAGTGGAGTTTGTTGCGCAGGCGCGCTGGAGGCGGGCGGCGCGGCGGTGGAGCGCGACCTGGCGGGCATGGCGCTGCACGAGACGGACGCAGACAAAGCGTTCCGACGCTTCCAGAAGCGCGTCGCCGTCGAGCCGGACCAGATACTGCGTTACCATCGCGATGGTACTAGACACACACACACACACACACACACACACACACACACACACAAGCGTACAGCCACGCGCATTCTCATCTCGTGTTCCTTGCTCGCATTTGTTCCCAAAGACTATCTCCCACACGCGACAATGAACGAACAACATATTCCCACGATGCATGGTCGGAGCATGACCCAGCCACTGCACTGGAGACAGCGAGAAACACATTTTGCACGTCAACGTGTTGCAGGATCGCCGTTATGGGTGAGTGACGATGGCATCCCGAGCGAGACGGAAGTTCCGAGCTGTGAGCGCTGCGGCGGCCCTCGACGTTTCGAGTTCCAGGTGCTGCCGCAACTCCTCAACCACCTCAAGGTACGAGCGCCGGGCAAGCTGCGCATGTGCTGTATTCGTGCGCGTTCGCTTTCATGGCTCTTCGTTCAGTGCGGGGCAAGAACTGAAGAGGAGGACAGGCAAATTGATGGACAAAACCAAAGCTGGTGCCTGGCCATCACAGTTCATTTTAAGACTGGAGTGATTGAGTTCAGTGAGAGAAGTCGCAACACTAGCGACTTGGGCACAGTCGCTGCAGCCTGAATTCACCCTCTCGCTTCTTTTCAGGTGGACAGTTTGGAGAAGAGCCTCGACTGGGGCACGCTGCTTGTGTACACGTGCGCAGAGAGCTGCGACCCGCCTGACGACGCGGCGTATCTGCGCGAGTTTCTATGGAAACAAGATTGTTCCGGGCCGCCGGCGAGCAACTCGGCCGTGTGAAGTGCAATCCGGGAAACTAAGATTCACCCGCACGGGAAAGCGTTGAAGAAACAGTGCAACGAAAATCTTTGCAAGTGTCTGCACCATTACGTTCATTGTTTTGTGCGCAGAAACGGAAACGAACTTCGTTCCTTCACTCGATTTCAAACGCAGCGAATGGCTGTTTGTGTCATGTTTATTTCAGAACTTATATCGTACACTACAGAACTGGTTGATTGTGCTGACAAAAACATCGCGTTTCTGTTCATTTTGATTCGCTTTCCTGATCACTGGCATTGTTTTCGAACTTCTCGGCAAAAGTTGCCATTTTGTGTTTGCTGATCAGTACAGAAATAAAGACTCAAAACTGATGAAAAGGAAGGAATTTTGTTTGCTTGGAGGGTTCAAAGTTTTTTGGTTGGAGACGACCTCTGGTGGCGTGTCTTGGAAACTTGACGGACGCTCATGACGACGGGGGAGACGAATCAACAGTTCTGGGAATGACTAGCACCATCGGTTCTTATCCTTATCGGTTACTTATTTACAAAGAAACTTCACAAGACACGTCACTGGGATAAGTTACAATATCGTACTGTGGCACCAGCATCAATCACGCCCTTTCAGCATTCGTGAACATAATTAGGAAACTCATAACTGCCTCGTTTGAACAAATCAACACGACTCCATCTTGACACGTGATGCGCCGACCCTTGAATCATTTTCTTCAATCGAATTTCTGGATGTATTTTTGAGTTGTTACCGTATCCACCCATGTACAAGTCGCAGCCACACCCAAACTTGAAACTGGTAATCTTAGAGCAGCAGGTATGCAGCAGGTGGTTCACCACATCTTCGTCGGAGCAGATGCACCCCACAAACTGGCAGGGTGCATCCCCAGTTTTGATGCTTTCTTTTCGGGCAAAAAGGGGAGTCTTTTACATCAGTGGATACGGCAGCTGAAGTAATTGCACTTTTTTCATCAAAAAAAATACTGCATCATCCATTCATGTCACCACTTCGGGGCGAGCGCCCTGCAATCACATGACCCCTCCCCCCACCAACACGTTGCTTCCGTATCCTTTCACCACCGGTTTTGTCAATGAGTACAAAAAAGTTCCTATTTACATACGTACACCGTGCAAACACTTCTTCTGCACAACCGTCTGCAACTGAATGCTTGGCTTTGTATTCTGTACTTGAAAATATTTTGGCACCAAAACACCAATCTCGGTATGAAAACTGCGCCGTGACCCTGACCCTCACACAACACACATGAGAAAAACTCCCACCTGTTTCCAAGAAAATCAAACGCAGCGAAGTGAAAATTTTGAGATTTTACCTCCCTCTCCTATAGCTGAACCGACACACGTTGAAGTATGTCTGATACCGGTTTCTTTCGTACAAATGCAACCCTGAACCTCGTCCGAGATAGAAGAGCAAGCACCACATTCATAGGCCTCAGATTCTTTCAGGGAAGGAAAGAGTCAAGTTGATTCAGTCGTCAAGTAATTTGATGTTTTGGCGGGAGACTGGGTCCCGCGGCGCGTCACTGTCATGACTGGTTCCCGTTGCTCGTGCTCGCCACAGGTTCCCGCGCCTCTCCCTCTTCCCGCGCTGTCGTTGACGCCGACGCTCCGTCAGACGTGTCCATGGCAGATTCAGGGACCGCGGCGCTATTTTCTCTCCTTTTTCGCCCACTCGAACCCTTCGCTTTGAGGCGAGATGAACTTTTACCACACTTGCCCGACGACGGGTCGCACTTGGAGACGCGTGTCGCGGTGGCGTCGACGGGTTTGTCGCACTCGAGCGGTAGTTCGGGAGCGTCTTGCAGCTCGCGCTGCGCGTCCGAGTCGCGGCGCACGAAGAGCGTGACGCCCGCGCGGTAGAAGGCGGGAATGCGCACGTGCGACGTTTGCTGCGGCCGGAAGCCGGGAACACGTGGTCTGTTCGCTTCCCGCAGCACGTTCACCACTTGACCTGCAAAACACGTGTAAAAACGCTGAATCACCTGTAAAGAACACCTTGCTTCACACAGCCACGCACACACGCACGCACGCACGCGCACACACACAAACACACACACACACACACACACACACACACACACAGAGTACTGACAGCAACAAAGTCCCCACTTGCCTCACACAACCAAACGTCACGTGACTTACCGACGACGTTCATGGTCCGCCATCTCGTGTCCGGGTGCTGCAGCAGCGCGCCCAGGTTCGGACTACTCGTCCAACGCAGGATGATATCGCGACGCCGCACGAGCAGCACCGAGTCGCTCGTGAGCTGCGCGCGCACCGTCGCCTCGGGAACCACCGCCAGGGGGTTCGTCACGTAGATACCTGGAGGTGAGCGATAATGGCACGTGTCATGGAGCGTTTTTGCCGAACGTAAACGCGGGATCAGATCTGTATTTTCATGCTCACTGCAGCAATTCAGTGTCCGTTCAGTTTGCCGCGACAAGAGGCAGCTTGAGTCTCCACTGAATCCCAGATTTTCTTTTGTACAAATGGACACGCACGCAAATAGCACACGCACGCAGAGCCCGACGCGACGTACCTTTCGGGCCGACCCCGTACACCATCTGGTGGTGCCACGCGTCGGGAATCTCCTTGTCCGGGTCATACGGAACGTCCTTCTGCAGGTTGAGCGTCACAACCGGCACGGCACCTGGAACGTCAACACGTCAAGTCAAACTCCGGTGACGTCAACAGCAATTTCAACAAGACGTCACGTCACGTCACGTCACAGTGTCTGCGTCATCACTAACACCGCAAAGGTCAAGGGTTTACAAAAATGACGTTGTTCTACCACGCAGCGCCCAGGTGTTTGCCGATAGTTCAGCGTTTTCCTCAAAAGTTCAGATACAGTTGATGGCAGTTGATCAGGCACTTTCATTGAGAGACAGTGGGTATGAAGAGAATTTTGCAGGAATCACGTGGAAACACACACGTGCGTGCGCACGTACCTTTCTTCATCCATCCCGCCAGCCAGGCGCTGAGAGCGACATCTCGCGGCGGCCAGAAGTGGAAGAAGCGGCCGACGATGGCACCGGAAGTTAGCTCGTCGACGCCGTCGATCAGGTGCTGCGCCGTCGTGCCTGTGGGACAATCGACCAAACCGTGAAAGCTCACACGTTGAAATTCACATCAACTTCCAGACAGATGCACCACAAATATTGCGTGTGATCAGATACGCGCTGACGCACGATTTACTGTGTAAGCACGCACATGACCTTATTTTCGACAGCTATAGTTCGTTGGTGAGAAACGTGTCTCTTGTCACGAGATGCGAAAATCTTTTTGGTGTGTGTGAGACGCTAGTTGCCTGACGTACCGGCGACGCTGCGGGAGAGCAGGTACTCGGGCACGGACGACATCTCTGCGCGCAGGTTCGTTTTCACTGCCTTACACACCGCCGTCTTGTCCGGCTTCAGATCGAACGCTTTCTGCAATACGCAGAGGGGAAACTTGACAGTGCAATAAGACTGCGACATGTCCAGCACACAGCTCTGAGAATCCGCGATTCTTGTGCATGTGGTTCTAAACACACACACACACACACACACACACACACACACACACACAAAGATAGCAGAGACACGTGGATGACATGTGGTTCTGAATGACAAACACGTGAGTACCACGTGACCCTCACCAGCACGTTGATGACGGCCGTCGCGCCGCACGCTGAGACGCCGATCTGCGTCACCTGCAGCACGTACGCCTCGTAGTCGCTCCAGATCATGACGCGCTCCCTGGCACCACCAGGGGGCGTCTCTCTGCCCGCGCCGCCGCCGCCCGCGGACTCGGCGCCGTCGCCCGAGCCCCGCTCCACCAACACGCGCGGCCGCCCGGGCACCGACGGAGCCGCCTTACTCGACGTCTGCAACGATGCGCATGCGCAAAAGGCGAGGTTTGTCACCGCGTCTTCAGAGAGAAAGAAATTTTCTGCGACAAACTGGACGAAGAACTGTGACATCAAAAACAAGAGCGCTTCAGGAGAGTAAGTGCAACTGTGTGAATTGTGACATCGAGAAATTATGTGAAGCTCTAACTCACCAGGCCGACGAGGAACATGTCGGCGAGGGAGTCCATGTCGGTCACGTGACTCAGCTCCCACACCGGCGGGCTCTCTCCCTCTCTGCAAAGACAGACGCAGCAAAACTCAGTGTGAAATAGTCACTTGCCAGCATCACAGCGCACGCAGTTCCTTCCAACATGTGCACAGGAAGAGACTACACACACGTTTCGTGTGTCGACCTTCAGGAACACCACGTGTCAGGGTACTCACCGCGCATGCGCGGGGCCGGAGTTTCCGGTTCCGGTCTGCGCGCGCAGCTCGTGCTCGAGCAGCCCGAGCGCCCCCAGCGGCGACAGGTCTTCCGTCGTGGGCGACATCCACCGGGGCCGCACCGCGGGCACGCGTCTGCAAGCAGAACGCGACACTTTTGGTTTGGGTTTCAAGCGCAGTCAGCAGAACTTAGATCGTGCACACACACGAGCACACACACAGAGTCCGATCACAGCCATGTGTTCACTTGCACGGCAACAAGAGTACGCACACACACACACGCACACACACACACACACACACACATCCATTCTGACCCAACGCTTTCAGCATCACAAGGCGCGTTCAAATTTTGTCATTTTTTCCCCGCAAGTCTTGCACCCTCGGTTGCCCCACCTGGAGGATTGTAGTTGGAAGGCGAGAACCCCTGGTGGAGAGAACTGATGCTCGAGCAGCGACACGGCGCGGCTCGGAGACTCGTCGTCGCTGAAGTTGGTGGCGCCGGGCCGGAAGTCGGGTCCGCCCACCGCCCCCGCCAACACCTGTCAATCAAACATGATCAATCAAACTGCGCGACGTGGCTGAATTCACATTACTGCTGAGTAACTCGGGCTGTCCTTGTGGTTCTGATAACGTCAGAGCTCAGTCACGTAATGCTTCACACACAAATCTGACTTTCTGATGGGTGAGAGAGAAAGCTATTGTGTGCAGAACACGCAATTTCCACCCACAATGCACATGTCAATCTCTGCGCACGTTCCGCATGTCGGCTGCGCACGCACATCCCCCGCACCTGGTTCTCGCTGTTGACGCTGGAGGTCGGGAAGCGCAGCAGCTGCAGGTTCTGCTGCTGCAGGTTCAGGTTGTGCTCCTCGAGCAGCTCAAGGCGGCGGTTCAGCGGTGGGCGCGGCCCGGGGATGGGCGGCGGCGTCCCCTCGCCCTCCCGCCGGGGACGCGACGCCGGCACCGGCGGGGGAGTCCCCTCACCCTCGTCATCAGCCTCGTTGTCGTCACCGTCACCTCCATCTGCAGAAACAAGAGAAATTGTTCGTGACAAAGCAAACTACTTCCGAGTATCAATGAAGATCTGGTGTTCCACTGTCACTGAATGTGTGTGTGTGTGTGTGTGTGTGTGTGTGTGTGTGTGTGTCTGTTTCTGAGCCTTGATCTCTGTTTCTGTGTCTGCTTTTGTATGCAACAGATCTGTATGCAGTACAGTCTTGTCTTAGAAATTGTCTGCCGCTACAGCCTTGTGCGATGCTTCAGACAAGGCAGTCTCCAAACGTTCTTGACAAAAGCCTGACCTGGAAATGCTCGCGCCGCCTGTTGTTGCCGCCGCTGCTGGTCAAAGAGCGTCTTCATCCGGAAGAGCCCGTCCGACTTGTTGTGCGCACGCGCGAAGTTGTTCTCCATCTCCTGCTCCATCCGGGTCACGTTGCTCACGTCCTGCGCGTCGTCGCCCTGGAAACGGTTCTCATCCTGGTTGTAGTTGGACGTGGACGTCTGGTGCGTCACGTTGTAGTGGCGCGCCCGGTGACGCCCTGCGCAGCTGCAGTCGTCATGGCGATCGGAACAGGCCATGTCCAGGTTGTTGGGCGTGGAGTCCACGCCGCCAGCACCGTCCCCTGAATCCTGACCTCTGCTTCGTGTGTCCATGTCCATATCGGCACAGCCTTCGTCACACTTGTTGCACTTGGAGAAAGGTTCGTCACCACAGCTACAGCCCTTCTGCTGCACCTGCCCGTCAGGGCTCTCCCTCTTCGACTGCAGAAGGACTCGCTTCGGTCTGCAGCACGAGGAGGAGGCGGAAGCCTGATGGTGAGTGCGCGTATCACTGAGTCTATCACAGTCGCGACAACACGTGTTTCCCACGTGGTCTGCCACGTGGTCTCTGCCAGCGTTGCAACCGAATCTGTCGCCATGGGAAAAAGACCCTGGCTGTGGTGCAGCCTTGTCCGATCTGGAACCCGCTGCAGACCACAGCGACCAGTCGTGCGAGAAGTCCTGCGCGGAGTCTGAAGTCGGGATCGACTGCTCGGCGTCCGAGTTGAGCGCTCCAGGATCGAAGTCCAGATCCATGAACTCTCCGTCCATATCCGGAGACAGGAAGGACGAGGAGCTCGAGCGCGCCGTGCTCGAGTGGTGCCTGGATCCAGGGGGCGCTGCTGCACCGGAAGGGCCCGACGCGACACCGGAAGTGCTCGCCACGGGACCCGATAACGAGTTCTGCAACGTTGCACTGGTGCCCGCTCCAGCGAACGTGGTTTCGTAGTTCCTGGAGTCTTTTGACTGAGACACTGGGAAAAGTAGGGAACACGCTTCGCTGCACGAAACACCGGCAGAACGGACGCTGCGGAAGTCGTACGAGTTCCTTCCCTGCGATGTCAAGCTGAACGTCTCGACGGCCCCACGGTCGCCCGTCGCGTGGTGATTCCGGTCGCAACTCTCACAGGCGTTGCGAATCTTCTCCGACGAGTAGCCAGGGGCGTCTTTGCTGACGTTGTTGTTGTGATGTTGCTGCGCCGCGGTCGGTTCTGGCGGCGCTACGTCCCCAGCACGCTGCACCAGGTTGGGAAGGTCACTACAGGACGAACCGCGGGAGGAGCTGGCGTAACCGCCCAGCTGCTGTAGCGAGATGTCCGTCTCGATGAAATCGCCCTGATCCTCCGAACTCGTCGTACTTAACTTAGTCGTTGACGGCAGCGGGAAATACTCAAGTTCCGCCACCAGGGCGATTCCTTCGTCAATTTTATCACTTTGAGATTCGTCATCGAGGGTGGCACGAGCATCATTCGAGTTGGACGACAGGTGGCGTCCATGATGATTTCCTGGTAAAAAGTTCAAGTTTTCGCCGTCAGATGCACTCGGGGGTTCACCATTCATCTCGAGAAAGGCCAGCAAGTGAGCGTTGGCATTCATGTATCCGTTCATGTCGTCCGTGGGTGCGGCGGAGGAAGCCTCTTCCTCCATTGGGGAGTAGAAGACATCTGGACTCAACGGACTGGAGTCAGTACTTTCAACAGCGCGCTCAGATTCAGACATCTCAGCAGCAGTGCCAGAGTGACCATTGGCCTGTGTCCACATAAAACCCACGTCTCGCTCTAAGAGATTTTTCGAGTGCGGTGACCCGTCACTGTCCTCGCTTTTGGATCGTCTTTTTCTTCGACCACCCTTCTCGGTGTTGACCTCTCCACTTCCATTAGGCATTTCACCGTTTGTCGCGCCTCCGAACACAACACACGTGTTTTCCACGTGATTCATCACAGCCGAACTATCTGCGTTGTCGCACTGATTGTTGCCCGTCCCTGTGGTCTGTGTGCGGTGATTTTCAACTCCGTTGGTTTGGTGAGTGGCGTCCACGTCGAAGTGGTCGACGCCCCCGTCAGACTTGGGGCGCATTTTGCCCGGGTTCTTGGTTTTCTGCACGTGTCCCAGCGACCGTCTCCTGTCCCCGTCCCTTGCCGGATCAGCCTCACTCATCGTACATGTGTCTGTCAAGTACGAAGGTTGAGCAAATGTCAATCACAATGCTCTTGAAAGAGCTCCTGATAGCTTCAGGGTTCAAGTGAAGATCAAATCACAGCAAAGAAAAAAAAATTCACCCTGGCGTGACGATCAAAACGGGAACAAGCACGTTGTGTCACATTTTTTATCAGCGCCTTCTGGCAGCTTCAAGCTTCAGACGAACATTCTTCACACCAAAGAGAACAAAATGTGGTGTGGGGTTCGATTCAGGGTCCCAACATGTAATTTCACAGGTTTCAGAAACATTCAATGAGCTGCCCGTTTTGCTCAGGATGAAGAGGGCAGGAGTTTGGGTTCATCCATTGGGAGCGAAGTGCGACCGAGAAATCGCGCCGTGGTCACGAGATTGCGGAGCAATGGAGTGGAAGTGGAGCGATGAGCATTTGTGATCAACCCACATCTGTAACAAAAGTCTGCTCTGGACGTGTCGCTGACCATTTGCAGCACAGCCATTTGCGTTGTGGTTTGGAACACAAAAGACGAAAATGGCTGCGAGTCACAAGGTCTTACGTAACGTCCGTCGCCGACATGACATACCCAAGTTTCCTCACTCACAGCTCACCCATCCCTTTGGTACTGACCAAAAGAGTGACAAGAAATCCATACCAAGTTTGCCGCATGCAGAAATGGAAGAACGTCTTTCAGGGTTCAGGGGAGGAATCTAAAGTCGGGAACAACTTGTTGGAGCTTCACCAGGCAGAGTCCACATCAGTTTCGAGCAGACTATTCAACTGACACACACAGCACTGGCTGCAGAAACCCCTTTGAGAGTCCACAACTCAGTTTCAACAATCGTCTTAGTTTCTTTGCCCCGACAAAGATTCCATTTCTGCGTTCTTTTCCTTTCTGTATTTTGCCTCGAGCTTTGTTTTGGCCAAAAGGAGAAACTGGGTCATCCAAAACTGAGCTGGAAAGGGACTCAACGTGAAAAGAGGCGCAATAATTCCAAGCTGCTAAACTTCATTTTTATCTGGCCTTTCAATCTCACCTTATAAATCAGTGATAAATTTTATATCCATCTTTTACGAAGAAAAATTTGCAGCTTGCTCCTTTTTGTTTGTCCACCATCTTTGCTTGCCCGTCAGCTCAGCCGAATTCTGCTGAAGCCTGCATGCCGAGTCAAAAGCAAATATTTGCAGCAAGCTGAAAATTTCTATTCAGCGCAAATGTGATTTGTTTTGCAGAGATGTGAAATCGCTGCTTCCAACTGACTGTGATGACAAACTCATCATGTACGAATTATGGACTGTCTGACTAAAATTCCTGTGGATTCTTTGCAAACAGGAAATTTTGATATTTCCCGGACCTCCCCTCCTCGTGTGTTCCGACAAGACGTCAGCGTTCAACCGAGGGTTGAAGTCTGTCCTGTGGGGCCCGAGATATGAGGCTCCTGCGTACAGGAAGTGTGACTGGAATGGGCAAATCGGCACATCAATGAAAATGAGCAGACAAATACAACAAATGTAATTTTCAATCCTTTTATTGCATTTCGCCCGATCAAAAAAGACATCACGACAATGTGAAGTGTGATGTACGAAGAAACCATTTCGCAGTCGCATACGTAGCTTGACGGCAAATCTAATCAATGACGCGACTGTAAACAATTTTTCGGGCTCGCACGAAACCAAGGAAAACACCAAAAATTGATTCAAATGTATTTTTAGCACCTCAGTATTCAAGACTGTCTTTTGTGGACATCTACGTACAACGACTGGATTGTCAGCCGCTGGACTAACGGCTGTGTCCACCCACCAAACACGTTTGATCCGACTGAACCTGACAACACTTTGGGGCGTGACTTTGGCGAAAAGGAAAAAAGAAAAACATGTTCACATTGTGTTTGCGTGTGTGCAAACAAACATATCCAGCACCAGAAAATACATCTTCAAACTCTTTCTGTTTGTGAACGCAACACAGGACGGTCCAGAAAAGTTGAACATCAATCGGCAAGACAAACGGAGTTGATTCTTGAGGTCAGACACAAACACCTCAAAAATACTCAAGAAAACACATTTTTTCTCAAGGCCTTGTCATTTTTACAACTTTTGCCCATTTTCAGCCTTCTACACAAGCCAAGGAAGAAGGAAAGAGAGAGTTTTGCGAGAAAGTCGTTTCACTGCTGACACGAGCCATTTTTGTCTTTCGAGAGTTCACAAAGTTTTTTATGAGTTTACTTGTGACTCAACTGTTCCCCCCTCCCACAAGTGGCTTCAAATCAACAGCACTTCTTGCTGGATTTTCCCACACAGAGATCACGAAGTTACACAATTTTCATGACATTGTTGAGAAACTGCTGCAGCAAGGACAGTGGTCTCACCTCTGCCCCCACCCCCGCAAGAACTCCTCTGTTGAAAGCCCGCTGACTTTAGCTTAGCTGCAGTGGAACAGCACGTCATTTTTCAATTTTACTCGCAGCATTTTTCATAAACACTTCGGCAAAAACAAAATCTTTGACAACACAAGGTTCACCCAAGGCCTGTGGCCGAGGAAGACTCAATCGTGGCGAAAACAGGCGACGAAACCAGTTCCTTTCACACAGATGAAAACACCTTCACACAAGGGCTTTTCCTTCCAACGGCGTTTTACAAGTGCGACACCCAGGTGAAAAACATGGGAACTCAGCAGTCTTGAAGCGAACACTTTTTCAAAGTGGGCACCATAACCCGACATTCAACCAAGAAAATTTCCAATCAAACGCAGCTAAATTTTTGGAACTACCCTGATTCCGCTTGGGTGATGATTCAACCGTCCCCCTGTTGAACAGATTGGCTGGGGAGGGTGGGTCCCTGTCCAAACACACACACGTTCAAATGAACCCCTGAATACACAACAGAGACGCACCGCGCGTCCGAACATAAATATAAGCAAGCAAAAACGACTGTTCTGGTATTTACCCCTGCACAGATGCACCCAATTTCTTACACCTCACAATCATAAAAGTCCACACATAACATACCCGTGTACATGACGCAACCCTTGATTTGATCCTCAGAGACAGACAAACAGGTGCTTCTAACACACAATTTGAACGCGGACTGAAAGTCCTGATGTTATTCAGACCCACATTCGGAAAAGATAAAACAGAGTGAAACAAGAATAGTAACCCAGTGTTGACAAGTGCCTCAAGGTATCCCGCAGGTATCCAAGTCAAGTTCCATGGAACTGTGACGAGAAAAGTAAAGCGGCGCAGATCCGTCTGCACGGGGGGGGGGGGGCGACAAGCTTTTCTTTGCAGACAACAAATCGAACGGCACTGAAGATCAGACGGTCCAGTGGAGGGATTTATTTCACCAGGCCACGTGAACGGACCCATGGGGAGGGGGGGAGCGGCCCCTCAACCCCTGGAAATATACCCCAATCGTTTCCTTTGCGAACTGAAGTGAAGTTGGGGCCCCCTGACCCCTACGATTCAATCCCCACCCACCCCCATCAATTTTGAGTCTCAGAGAGTCCGATGCCCAACACGACCGAGGTCGGGGCCTCTTGATCCCAATCCTGGGTCCGCCACAGTTCCATGTGATGTCCACTCCAGGATTTCACACTCTCCAGCCACGGAGCAATGTACCTTGACCTCTGAAACACGTCTCTTGTTTTGGCTTGAGGGCGACTGTGTCTATTTGGCAACAGCAATGAACGCTACACACTGGAGTCACTGCTATCTCGCGGTCGCACTGCGCTGCATCCACTTGGGCAGTTCCTCTGCGGCCACTGTCCTCAGGGGCTTCAGCTGCCTCCGGAACTCCGTGATGTGCTCCTGGTACTGCAGCACGGAACTCTTCACCGCCTCGAGCCGCTTCTCTTCCTCCGTCAGCTTCCGGTTGGGAGGGTTGAGACCCTGGATGGCTCTCTGCTGTGAACAGAAAAGAGATGTGAAGACTTCCGGCAAATCTACACGCTCCAGCATCCACTTCCAGAACACGCTCACGTGGCTTTCACATCATGCTCACGTGTCCACTTCTGCAACAAAAACACGTGTCTATTTCTGGTGCACCCCCAAGTGTCCACTTCCGGTACACGCCCACGTGTCCACTTCCGGCACACGCCCACGTGTCCACTTCCGGCACACGCCCACGTGTCCACTTCCGGTACACGCCCACGTGTCCACTGCCGGTACACACCCACGTGTCCACTTCCGGCACACGCCCACGTGTCCACTTCCGGTACACGCCCACGTGTCCACTTCTGTGCCCAGAAAAGCACAACACAAACGGATCAACACATGTCAAGTCTGCAAGGACAGATCCAGGGCACCCAGAGGCTTGAAAATTCTGTCCCAGAATATTTAAGAAGAACAGCAAACTCCTTGGTTCTCTCGAGTGAATCCTGTATCCACCCTGCAGATAAACTCTTCCGAACACCAATCAACTCAAACACAACCAAACTTTCCCTACAAAACAGGTGCTGGCCGTTCATCGGGCAATCGCGATGGGCTGAAACAGGCATGCTTCTGTCAAGTCAAGCAACAAATACCAATTCTCACAAATTTGTCGCAATTTTACGCGTCTACATACAATAGTCAGGTGTTCACAAAACTTGTCGCAAATTTTGCTGTTCGATTCCACTCACGTCGTTGAAGCTCTCGAGCTGCTCCGGATGGATGCACCACGACGTAAGTTCGATATCACAGTTGAGTTCGACGCCGACGAGCGTCACAGGCGCACCGTCTGTAACACAGAAAGACGTTCATTCTGATCTGACACCTTCAGCCCCCGAGTTCGGGACCCTCCTGACACTGAACCAAATTTACCCAGACTCCCTCGTTTTGTCCTCCAGGCATAATACGTCAAATGTTTTTGTTGAAGCTGGGCTCCCAAGCCCCAAAATCGGCTTAGGCCTCGCAGGCTCAAAATTGGGGCGCTTCTGGGGGGTCAAGCGAGACCTCTTGGTCCGCTGGAGGTTGACCTGCAAGGCAGTGCAGTGCCGCAGAAGAGAAAAGACTCGACTCTCACCTATCACCAACTCCTTCATGTACTTCAATTCAAAGTCGACGTTGTCGGCGCCAGTTTCTCGGTCCCTCTGCGAAGTGACCTGGAATCAGACGTGGAACCGTCAACAAGAATGCTTCACAGCACTGGGTCCGCTGGATCTGCCTTGTGAACTGCGCTGGCAGGGAGGGTCGAATCGCGTTGGCACCAACAGGAGGATGGGTGAAGGGGAAAAGCGGTGACTTGTGTTCCGAGTGCGAAGAGTATCACTCGCTGAGACTACGTTCGTGCACCGATCGCTGATATACCAGCACAGTCAGCCACAAATATGTGCAAGGATCAGACCGTGTTCGATTTGGTGCGTCGCTGCGCTCGGGACGCAAATCGAACGCCACCTACCGTCCACTGGTTGCCGTAGCGCTTCTGGTCGCGCGGTCGCTCCTTCTTGTTGTGGATGTGGCGGAAGGTCCTCCTGCCCGTCGTGATGTGCTGGGGCCGCGCCACCGTCAGGTTCATCTCCAATATCCTGACAATCCGCAAATGTTCAAGTGAACAGAGCTGTGAACTCAGCCGCGTTGCAGGTGGGTGGGTCCTGCCCTCACAGATTTGGGGAGGTCCTGCCCTTACGACCGACATTGGCCAGGGCAAGTCTTTGGGAGGGTTCATCGATTTTGGAGGCCAAGGGGTTCGCAGACCTCAGTAAAAATAAGTTCTCCCGCGGCCCAAGCGAAGTCAGACTCGTCTCTGGACTCAGAATTCGAGATATCGCACTTGTAACAGATCTATGTTGAAGTTATGACGGGGCCCAACACTTGTCAAGACTTTGTGCAAACCACACAAATCTGTAAGTCCCTGTCATTTGGTCATTTCTCATGTGGGTCCAAATTTTTGGGCAACATTTTCTTTTCAGAAATCAGGGCAGGCGTGGGACCACGCCCCCTGCATCCGCACAGAAGCAAAAGCGCAAACCTGACGTAGAATTCGTCGTCCTCCTTGCCCCACCCGTAGAATTTGTTGGACATCCCGTTCACCTGGAAACGCGACAACAAAACATCGTGAAAATAGATCCACCACAAACGAACTTGAGGACAAACATCACAGATAAAAAATTGGGAATATCGATCATCAAAGATCAGTGGGCCGGACACAAATTTTGTTCCGCGTTTCCGATAAAGAAAAAAAACTCGCGTCTCAAAACGCGGGACTCTGGTGCACAAAACCAGCGTGCACCGGTGCTCACACGATTTGTACGAGTACACGTGAAACCAACCGAACAAACCACACTCTCATCAGCTGGCACTGAACACGGAGGCGAATTGACAGGAACAACACAGCTGCTTTGCTTGATGCATTTCAAATCATTCCCTCAAAACCAGTCGACCAACAACTGTTTACCCCAGACAAGTGAACACACACAGAAACGTTTTCATCACAGCAGAATCAATTGTGTCATGCCCTTCTGATGGTTGTGCAAGCGTTCATGTGCACAACTTTGTTCTTTGTTCAACCAGTGACACGTGGGTCCAACGGCGGACCCAGGAGCAGGTCGAGGAGCTCCAATATTTGGCCAAAGGGCCCAGGGTCGCGAAAGCGGTTCATCCAACACTACAGAGCGCCCCTCTTCGTGGACACATTTTCAGGGGATGACCCCGGGGGAGGGGGGTGTCAGCGGGAGTCCCAACCCCGAAACCCTGAAGTTCTCACCAGTTTGAAGTGGTTGTTGTTGACGAGGAGAATTCCTCCGATGAACATGGCGTAGTTGTAGCGCGGGTGCAGCTCGGGCGACGCCACGTGGTACAGGAAGTCACGTGGGTACGAGTAGTTGAGCACGGGGTTCAGCGGAAGCAGGTCCACGTCGTGCATCGCGATGTAGTCGCAGTCGGCTCGGCTCAACAGGTACCCGATGTTGATCAGGGACGCGCGGTTGAACCTGAGGGGGGGGGGAGTTCAGTTACCATGACGACGAAAACGACACAGAAGGGCGTTTCCCTCACAACAAAATGGAAACGCACGGGATTCCAGAAACGTTTCGTACCAGTGGAGCGACCTTGGTCTCAAATCAACGTCCGACCCTCTGAGGCTCAAAATTGGTGGTGGGAGTGTCAATATTTTTGGGGTCAGGAGGGTCGGTCCCTGGATCTACGAGGAATGTGCAACATTCCCAAGGGCGGATGCAAGTGAAATCAAGTGAAATTCCAGCTTCAATTTGAACAATCCTACGTGCAGAAACGCAATATGATTTTTGCGTCCGCAACACCAATATTAGGGGCGGCAGAGAACGGGCTCCCGGCCCCCACCCCCAAAGTTAGCTCCAGGATTTCGTGTGAGTGTGTGTGCGTGTGTGTGGTGTATGCGTGTGTGCCACCCGCGGTCCGCCTCTCACCTGAGATCGTCGATCTGGTTGACGACGTAAATGGCGTGGTCCACGTCCTTATCTTTCAAGTATCTGTGGATATGAGGGGCGAACTCCAGCAGCTCAGCGTACCGGTCCCGGAACGGCACGACGATCGCAAGTTTGTGTTTGCTTCCGTAAACGTTTCTTTTGTCCTCAGTCGCCGCGCCGGTCTCTCCACGCACTCCCAGCTCGACCCCCGCCTTCTCATCCTTCTTGCAGTTGCACGATTCTGGGTTCGGCAGAAACGCTACGATGGCGAAAGCCGTGAAGCCCAGGATTCCCAGTATTGTCAGCACCCGAACAAACGGTCTGTGGTAGCGTCGTATTCGAGGCATGATTTGACTGTAGACGCTACTCCCCGCAGCACTGGACGCCTGCATGACGACACCCCACACAACACAATTTCTGCAACACAGACGATGAGAAGTGTCAAAATTGTGCAAATAAATGAAGGGAATTAACATCCAGAAAATTTGCACAGACATTCTGCGCAGATCAGCAGCTGGACAAACAAAGCTATTCGCGTTTTCCACTGACGTCTTTCCCCTCATAGGTCGGCTGTTTGTTTGGACCCGACACGTGTCCTCCGAACAAAAACGAGAAAAGCGTTTCTGGTGAACGATGTGCAGGGGGCGCACCACTATCTCTCTTGTGCCAAATCGAACATGATCAAAAAATTGCTTGATCGACCGACATGACAGTCAAACAGACTCTCAAGTCAAGCACTGTTCGCGTGAAATGCAACAAAACGGTCCGATTCCAGAAGTAGATCCTCATCTTCTCGGTGTAGTGATATCACAAACGATCAGTTGGGTATCTCAGAAGAGACTGTCTTCTTGAGGTGGGAATCTCCCTATTTATTGGTACATCTCATACCATCTGGTAGTAGTTCTGACAAATTGGGTCAGGTGTGTCACACCACATTCCTCCCCCACCAGGGGGTGCTGGCCTCAGTAGCCATTTTTCACATTTCAATACGAGGTATATATACAAAGTCCGTTCCGTCATGTTCAGCGCTCCGCTGTCGATCTAATTGATATTATTGATCCAAGATAGTCATTGTGGGGAGGCGTTTGGCCCGTGCGATCAGAATGCAGTGCATTCGTCGACTGAAAGACCAGTTGGCAGACATGAAATTAAAGATTTTGCAAAGGTCTTGCATTTGGTTTTGTGTGGAAAGGGGTCTTACCTGGAAGCAAACGTGTCAAGATATGCTTCACGTGTTTGGCAATAATTGTTTTTGTGAGAGAAATGTGCGCAAATGGTGGAAGGATTTTGTGACAGGAGTTCGAACAAGGGACACAATTGAGGATAAAGGAAGGCATGGCAGGCCCAAAAGAGCCAGAGATCCCCAGCATATTGCCCTGATTGATGGTCTTGTGCGCAGTGACAGGCGGATCACAATTTCTCAGCTGGAATCTCAGATGGACATTTCACGCAGATCTATTCACAAGATCCTCAAGAAGGACCTAAAACTAAACAAAATAGCCGCAAAGTTTGTGCCTAGGATGCTCACAGACTTCGATCGTGATCGCAGGAGAACAGTGTGTCAATGGTGGAAGGACAAAGTGCAACAGAATCCGGATATTGTGCATCGGATTGTGACAGGGGATGAAAGTTGGGTATGGGCTTATGATCCAGAGTCCAAAAGGGAGTCCTGTCAGTGGTTGACCCGTGGGTCCACAAGGCCCATGAAGTTCAGGCAATCCAGATCTTGTCTGAAAGTGATGATCATTGTGTTCTTTGACATTGAAGGCATAATCCATGTTGAGTACACCAAGGAGAGAATAACAGCTGACTCTTACATTGAGACATTGATGAGGCTCAGAGACTCAATCAGGGCCAAACATCCACAACTCTGGAAAGATCACAACTGGCTCTTGGTGGATGACAATGCACCTGTGCATACCGCTGATGATACAGAGGAATTCAGGAGGCAAGTCAGAATGAGCCGTGGACCACAC